>Ga0209737_10000004_pt1 | contig 245490 bp, 184 predicted proteins | sample TergutCu122P3_FD_187284 | JGI IMG/M metagenome (GOLD analysis project Ga0209737, IMG submission 187284) | Cubitermes ugandensis P3 segment gut microbial communities from Kakamega Forest, Kenya - Cu122 P3 (SPAdes) (version 2) | ecosystem: Host-associated > Arthropoda: Insects > Digestive...
ATGTCTTTAAATGCCTCGGGATTATTCATTGCGAGGTCGGCGAGGGCTTTGCGGTTAAGTTCAATGCCCTTCTTTGCAAGCGTACCCATAAATACGGAATACGATAAGCCGTGTACTCGAACGCCCGCGTTGATACGGGTGATCCACAAACTTCTAAAGGCTCTTTTTTTGTTTTTACGATCGCGGTAAGCGTATTGTTGTCCCTTTTCCCAAGTATTCTTGGCTACGGTCCATACGTTTTTGCGGCGTAAGAAGTACCCTTTGGTACGATTCAAAATCTTTTTTCTACGTGCTTTTGAAGCAACATGGTTTACTGATCTTGGCATAAATTCTCCTTTCTTTTTTACGTCAGCGTTTTGTTAAACAAACTCTTAATGTGCTGATGGTAAATTAATAACTCATTTTAATTATAGTCCCAACATTTTTTTGATGGTACTTTCCATAGTCTTATCGGCGATAGCGCTGTAAGCCAAATTACGTTTTCTCTTGGTAGATTTTTTCGTAAGAATGTGGCTGTGATAAGCATGGTGTCTTTTCACTTTACCGGTGCCGGTTAAGGTAAACCTTTTTTTGGCAGCGGATTTCGATTTCATTTTTGGCATTTTTAGTAATTTTTAAGGTGAATAATATAGTGTTTTGTGCAATTTCAGTGTGGTTAGGGGTCGAAAATTTTCGACCCGTACGGATTGATGGTTATGTGGTTTTATTTTTTGGGGTTTAGGATCATAATCATACGCTTGCCTTCCAATTTTGGGAGTTGTTCGGGTTTTCCAAACTCTTCTACTGCCTGTGCAAATTTCAACAAAATCAATTCGCCTTGATCTTTGTAAACAATCATTCTTCCTTTAAAGAAAACATCCACTTTCACTTTGCAGCCTTCTTTTAAGAACTTAGTGGCGTGATTTACTTTAAAATCAAAATCATGATCATCTGTATGAGGCCCTAAACGAATCTCTTTTACCACAATTTTAGCTGATTTTGCCTTGAGCTCTTTCTGTTTTTTCTTTTGTTCGTAAAGAAATTTTTGATAATCCATTACTTTGCAAACCGGTGGATTAGCTTGCGGAGAAATTTCCACTAAATCTAATTCAAAGCGGTCTGCTATGGCTAAGGCGTCACGAAGTGACAAAATTTGAGGTTCTAAATTATCTCCTACCATACGCACCATAGGCGCGGTTATAAACTCATTAATCTTATGAGCGGCTTCTTTCTTCTGGGGGCCACCCCTGCGAACAAACGGTTGAAAGTTTTGCGTTGCGATATGTATCTCCTTTCTTTTTGGTTTATAATAACTTTACTCCTAAAAAATTAGGGGCGCAAAAATATAATTTTTTTTAATATTAGCACGCTAATATTTTATTTTATCCAATCAAATTTCATGAATGTAATATTTTCGTTAAACCAAATTGAATCAGAGAAATGAAAATATAAAGCAAAATAATAATGGGAAATGCCGCCAATTGGAAAGCTATTAATAAAATTACAGATAGAAGCAAAAAGAGGTAACGTATCAGGTTTTTCTTGAAACTATAGGTAGAAAATTTTAAAGAAAACATAGGAAATTCGAGAACCAGCAATATGGAAAAAATGAACGTTAAACAAAGCAATGCCCAAAAATTATCTAATAATGGCAATTTATCTGCTGCAAAGGGTAAAAAAGCGATAAAAAATGCATTTGCCGGTGTTGCCAATCCGTAAAATTCGTGCTGTTGCCGTTCATCATTATTAAATTTAGCTAAACGATATGCAGAGAAAGGAACGATGATAAACGCAAAATAGGGTAGGAGGGTAAGGGGAAAAAATTGTAGTTCCGGTGGCAGGTTTGTAAAGCAAAACTCCATCCAAATGAAAAGGATGACAGCAGGCGCAAGTCCAAACGAGATTACATCGGCAAGAGAATCCAAATCAACACCAATGGCTGATTTTGCATTTAACAATCGTGCAGCAAATCCATCAAAAAAATCGAAAATGGCAGCACAAAGTATTAGTAACGCAGCAGTTTCCAAGAAACCTTTAAAAGCAAACACTATCGAAAGCGAACCGAGCAATGCGTTACAACAAGTAAGTAAATTAGGGATATGTTTTTTCATAAAATAATTGCTTTTATAAGTAAATTATGTTTTTAACAATGGAAAGGACAAAAATATAAATTGTATCGAAAAGATTAACAAAATCTTGCTAATTTTGAAAATCTTGTTAAAATCTCGGTTCAAACTATTTCAATGTCACTCTTACTCCAAGATACCCCATAATTCCCGTAATCGGCATATAAATTACCGAAGCGTCAAAATATTCCCCAAATGGATTATTTGCAGAAATAATCGGATCTTTTTGCTTGTAATTTAGCATGTTTTCGCCGCCAATATAAAGCTCCCATAAACGGAATTTCTTGGTAACCTGTGCATTCATCATCACCCAGCCGGGAGACTTGCCGTTTTTATTCACCACCGGACGGTATTCCTCCGGATTGCTGCTCATATCGGGCATGCGCATGGGCGAGTTGTATTGAAATGTGAGGTTAAATTTCCATCTATCGTAAGGCAATGAATAGTTTAAATTTAATAGCGCTTTATGAGGACTCATTAAAGTTTTTTGCTGTAATTTTCCTGCAGTCGTCAAACGAACATCATTAAAACGATACGCCAGGGTAATTTCAAAGCGTTTAAAAGGCATTAAAATAAATTCCGCTTGCGCTGAATGAGAATAAGATAGATTTCCTTTTCCGTTAAAATCGCCGTTCAAATTATAAATCACTACTTCATGCGGATTAATATCCAAATCTATAATCGTTTGATTCATAAAATGGGTATAATAATAATCCACACTAAACGAAGATTTTCCACCCGGCATCTCAAAATATTGCACCAAACTTATTCCGGTATTCCACGCTTCCTCCGGTACTAAGGGATCTGCGAAGACAAATTGCCGGTTGCTAACCAACAAGGATAAGTTTTCGATAATGGGATTAGCAACACGGTATCCTTTTCCGGCAGAAAGGCGAATGAAAGTTTCATGCGTAGGATGCCACTTCAAATGTAAGCGTGGCGTCCAAAACAATTGGTCGTAATTGAAATTGTAATCCAATCTAAAGCCCGGCATAACGATAAATCTTTCTGCAATAGTATAAGCATATTCGGCAAAAACTCCGGGCACAGCTTCTCTTCTATCATTATTATAATGATAAACCTCCCTTGGATTCCATAAGCTGCTCAATTTTTCATTCAGTTGATCTACCTGCAAACTTGCACCTGTGCTTACTTTGTGATTTTTCATCATTCCAAACTTGCCGGTATAAATCACATTAGCATAGCCGCTTAATTGGGTAGCATCGTACAAACACGCCCCAAATTGCGATTCATTATTTTGATAATTAAACGATAGAATAGTACCAATGCTTTGAAATTCACCACCATCAATCATGAAGCCATTTTTGGTAATTACATCCAATTTATGTGTTTTAATGCGCAATCCCCAAATGGTGTCGGCAACTAATTCTCCAATATCTTTTCTATGATTAAAATTCATCATCCCACCAATTCTATCTTCAAAAAGATAACCGATCATCGTTCTGCCTTCAAATATTTCAGGAACCAAGTAATCTAAACGATACATTCCATTTACTTGGTAATTTTGCGGTATATCCATAAAACCATCCCGGTTATGATCAATTCTGGCAAACTGTCCTTCGCCGTGCAGTAAAAACAGGCTGGAGACTAATCCCTTTTTATCCATATCAAAACGGGTATTCAAGTTTAGTTCGCCTTTTCCCATGCTGCTGGTATAGGCATTTAGAAACAGTTTTTCGCGGTTGGTTTCCGGTTTTTTAAAGTCTAATTGAATTTGCCCTGTAATTCCTTCGTAGCCATTGGTTACCGAAGCAGTTCCTTTAGAAATGCTAATGGCATCCATCCACGATCCTGGCACGTAACCTAATCCAAACTGATTGGCTAACAATCTAATATAAGGCACATTTTCTAACAGAATTTGCGTGTAAATGCCAGCTAATCCCAACATGGAAATTTGCTTTGCCCCACTCACTGCGTCAGTGTATTCCACATCCACTGCAATGGTGCTTTCGAAGCTTTCAGACAGATTGCAACAAGCAGCTCGCCGCAAACCTTCGGTGGTAATGACTTGCGTGAAAATCGGTTTTATAGAAATAAACGAACCTTCCCGTGCCACAACCTGCACCGCATCTAATGTACGCGATGAAGACAAGACGATATTCAGCTCTTTTTGATCTTTTGCTATCGTAATGGTATCATTTTCATACGAAGCATATTTGACAATTAAAATATCGGTAGTGGGTACTTTATTGAGTGTAAAATTTCCCTCACGATTGGAAGTAGTTCCTACGGGAGAATTGAGCCACTGCAAGATCGCTCCCGGAACCGGTGTTTCTGTCCCGTTTTCCGAAAACTCGGTAACGCGACCGGTGAGTGACTGCGCAGAAAGAAAGAAGGGAAAAAAGAAGAAGAGAAAAAGGAAAAAGGAGAAAGGAGTTTTATTTTTAATTTTTAATTTATTCATTTTTAATATTTTAACGAAATTATTGAAGTGTATTTTTGATAATTAAGTAATTTTTCTCTGTGATTCTCTGTGCCTCCTCTGTGGTTCTCTGTGTTTTTAAAATATAAATCTCAGTTTCCAGTGCCTTAATTTATTACACGGAGAACCACAGAGGAGGCACAGAGAATTATAGAGTTATTAAGAATAATAAATCCGTTGTGAAGTAAAATTTACGAAATTGACCCCCACCAATTTTAGTAATGGCGGAATTGGATGTTGAAAAAGAGGTGTTGTTTTTTCAAAGAATTCATTTATTGGAATATAAAAAAACAGAACTGTTTCTACTAAAGGAGATGAAAAATGAGTCGTTTCGCTTTTAATAAACACGCCTTCTATTTTGATAAGAATCTTGGTTTCATGGCAATGATTATGCTCATTTTTAGTATGGTGGTGCTTAGTGCAACATTCATGCAACGTAATTACAATACCCGATGAGAGCATAAAGAAAAATGCACTGAAGAGAATAATAAACGCATTGCGAAATTTCTTTTTCATTAGGGTAAATAAATGAGTGCGCAAAAATAGAGTTTTTTTTACGTTAGCCGAAATAGACTTAATTCCACGCTAAAAGATGTTGAATTAAATTTTTACTTACTTCGCCCCCAATTTTAAAACCATCATTATGAAAAAAACTTTTTACACACTACTATTTATTTTTAGCGGATTTTTTCTTTTCGGGCAAAGCGCTGATGCGATTGTGGGCACTTATTTAAAAGCCGATGGCAAATCGAAAGTTGAGTTTTTTAAATCGGGAGACACTTATTCCGGTAAAGTTGTTTGGTTGAAAGAGCCTAATGATGAGAAAGGTAATCCCAAAAAAGATGCTAAGAATTCCGATAAATCATTACGCGACAGACCACTCTTGGGTTTAGTAACAATTACCGGCTTAAAATATGAGAAAGACGGTAGATATATTGATGGAAAAGCATATCGTCCGGCGGATGGAGATGAAGTAAAGTTTAAGGTAAAAGTGAATGATGACGACACTATAACTGTTACCGGATCTAAATATGGTTTTTCAAAAACCGAAATTTGGAAAAAGCAATAATTTTTGTCTTTTTTCGGGAAAAATATTTTCCTATACTTTTCATATTAATATTTAATTATATTTGCGACCCTTAAAAAATGTATGTGTACAAATGGATTTTGGGCATTGTTATGTGGTGTAACGTATTCTACATTTGTGATTTGGCAGAATAATTGTATAGGGTTGATGAAATTTGGATATTGGTAAAAAATGAAGATTTTACTCCGAAATTTTATCCAAAACAAACTTTTAAAATCGAATAAATAATAAAAAAAATAGCTAAAAAATGAAAAAAGTAGTGAATTATTTTAAAGGAATCTACGATGAACTGGTTCATAAAGTAACCTGGCCATCAATGAAAGATCTTCAAAATAGCGTTGTCGTGGTGTCCATTGCTTCCCTTATCATTGCACTTATTGTGTTTATGATGGACTTCGTGTTCAACGCAGGTGTTCACGCCTTGTTCCCTACTATGTAGTTTTTTATCTTAGTTGGTATTTTCATCCAATACACTTTGAGTATGGCAGAAATTGAAAAAAAGTGGTATGTTATCCGTGCTGCTACCGGAACTGAAAAAAAGGTGAAGTCGAACATCGAAAGCGAAGTTCAGGCCTCTCCTTATATTAAAGATACGGTAACGCGCGTACTCATTCCCACAGAAAAAATTTACCAAATTCGCAACGGTAAAAAAGTGAGCAAAGAGCGTAACTATTTCCCCGGATACGTTTTCGTTGAAGCGATTATGAACGGAGAAACAAAACATACTTTGCTTAACGTGCCGGGCGTACTCGGATTCGTAGGTTGTAAACGCAAAACGGACGACCCGATTTCACTACGCCCCATTGAAGTTACCCGAATGTTAGGAAAAGTAGATGAATTGCTTGAACAAGACGATACGTATGCTACTCCTTACATCGTTGGCGAAGAAATCAAAGTAATTGATGGTCCGTTCAACACTTTTACCGGTATCATTGAAGAAGTGAATACCGAGAAAAAGAAACTGAAAGTTATGGTGAAAATTTTCGGTCGTAAAACCCCTCTCGAATTAAGTTTTATGCAAGTTGAAAAAGCGTAAATACCAGCGTCAATTAGTTACAAACAATTAAAAACAAACAAATGGCAAAAGAAGTAGCTGCACTAATTAAGTTACAAATCAAAGGAGGTGCTGCCAATCCATCGCCACCCGTTGGACCCGCATTAGGTGCAAAAGGGGTGAACATTATGGAATTTTGCAAACAGTTTAATGCACGTACGCAAGAGCAAGCCGGTAAGGTAGTTCCTGTAGTCATTACTGTTTACAAAGATAAGTCGTTCGACTTTATCACCAAAACTCCTCCGGTTCCGGTTCAATTAATGGAAGCCACCAAACTTCAAAAAGGATCGAAAGAGCCTAATAGAAATAAGGTAGGCAACGTTACTTGGGATCAAGTGCGTACCATTGCTGAAATCAAAATGGTTGACTTAAACTGCTTTACAGTAGAAGCCGCCATGAGCATGGTTGCAGGAACTGCAAGAAGTATGGGAATTACCGTAAAAGGTGGTACTGAACCTTCTGAACAAAATTAATTATTAAAGTAATAACAAAATCAACATGGCAAAAATATCTAAAAAACGCAAAGAAGCTCTTGCCAAATTCGATAAGACAAAGGTATATGCTTTGACCGAAGCCGTGGAAGTAGTGAAAAGTATCACATACACCAAGTTTGATGCCTCTTTCGACATTGACGTCCGTTTGGGCGTGGATCCGAGAAAAGCCAATCAAATGGTGCGTGGTGTTGTAACACTCCCACATGGAACAGGAAAAGTAACCCGCGTACTTGTACTTTGTACACCGGATAAGGAAGAGGAAGCAAAAGCTGCAGGCGCCGACCACGTAGGCTTAGACGACTACGTTGAAAAAATTAAAAAAGGTTGGACCGACGTTGATGTGATCATTACTATGCCCAGCGTAATGCCTAAAATTGGCGCTCTCGGCAAAATTTTGGGACCCCGTGGCTTAATGCCCAACCCAAAAGCCGGTACCGTTACTATGGACATTGGCAAGGCTGTTGCTGAAGTAAAAGCCGGTAAAATCGACTTTAAAGTTGATAAATACGGCATTATTCATTCCGGAATCGGAAAAGTAAACTTTACCTCCGACAAACTCATGGACAACGTGAAAGAGATAATGAGTACTATCATTAAGCTTAAACCTACTGCTGCAAAAGGTACTTATGTAAAAAGTATTTACTTGTCAAGCACCATGAGCCCAGGAGTTCAAGTTGATGTAAAATCAGTATCGTAAATCATTAATGCTAAATTAAACGTATGAAACAAGAAGAAAAAAGTCTAATTATAGACGCAATCGCAAAAGATTTAGCTGACTATCCGCATGTGTACATTACCGATATGTCCGGATTTACTGTTGAGACCGTAAACCAATTGAGAAGATTATGTTATCGTAGAAACATTAAATTGAAAGTGGTGAAAAATACGCTTTTAAAACGTGCTATGGAACAATCTCCCGTTGATTATTCGGAAATCTATCCTGCTTTAAAAGGCGTTTCTTCCATTATGCTTTCCGAAAATGGAAGCGCACCCGCAAAATTAATCAAGGAATTTCGTGCAAAAAAGACGAAACCTATGGTAAAAGCGGCGTTTATTGAAGAATGTACTTATTTTGGCGATGATCAGTTAGATTATCTCTGTGCAATAAAATCCAGAGAAGAACTTATTGGAGACCTTGTGGGCTTATTACAATCTCCTGCACGTAATGTTATTTCTGCACTTCAATCGGGTGGCGGAAAACTCGCAGGAATTGTGAAAACACTCTCCGAACGTTAAAGTTCAAAAATATTGCCGTCAGTTTTAACTGACGTGTTTAAAGAATCAAAATTTAAAATTCAAAATTAACAAAATTAAAAACAATCAAAATCATAAAGTTATGGCAGATTTGAAAAAATTCGCAGAAGAATTAGTTAACCTTACAGTTAAAGAAGTTAACGAGTTAGCTAAAATTTTAAAAGAAGAGTACGGTATTGAACCCGCAGCAGCAGCAGTAGCAGTAGCAGCAGGTCCCGCCGCCGCAGCAGCAGAAGAAGTGGAAGAAAAAACACAATTCGACGTAATTCTTAAAGCCGCTGGTCCAAATAAATTAGCTGTTGTAAAATTAGTTAAAGAATTAACCAGCTTAGGACTTAAAGAAGCGAAAGAATTAGTAGATGCAGCTCCGAAACCGGTGAAAGAAGCCGTTACGAAAGACGAAGCAGAAGGCTTGAGAAAATCATTAGAAGAAGCCGGCGCTGAAGTTGAGGTGAAATAAGCCTCTTTCAAAAAAATCAGTGAGTACATATTCCTAAATATTCAATAGGAGTAGTGTACTCACTGTGTTTTAATGAATTTGCTTTACTGTAAAATTCATAACTCATTAAATACTAAATTATTCCTGAATCATTAACCTCTAAAATTTAATCCATTGACAACAAAAGACAATCAAAGATTCAGTTTTGCAACCACGAAACAAGTGGAATATCCTGACTTTTTGGATATACAGTTAAAATCATTTCAAGAGTTTTTTCAATTAGATACTGATGCTGAAAAAAGAAGCCATGAAGGGCTTTATCGTGTATTTCTTGAGAATTTTCCTATTGTAGATGCCCGTAATAGCTTCTTGTTGGAGTTTTTAGACTATTATTTAGATGCACCTCGCTATTCAACCGATGAATGTTTGGAAAGAGGATTAACCTATAGCGCTCCGTTAAAGGTTAAACTCAAGCTCTCATGCAATGACATTGAACACGAAGATTTTGAAACGGTTATTCAAGATGTGTATTTGGGAATGGTTCCTTACATGACACCGAGGGGAACTTTTATTATTAACGGCGCAGAACGTGTGGTGGTGTCTCAGTTACACCGCTCGCCGGGCGTATTTTTCGGTTCTTCTTATCATAACAACGGCTCTCAGTTGTATTCGGCGCGTATTATTCCGTTTAAAGGATCTTGGATGGAGTTTACGACCGATATTAATAATGTAATGTATGCATACATTGACAGAAAGAAAAAATTACCCGTAACCACTTTGTTGAGAGCCATTGGTTACGAAACAGATAAAGATATTTTGGACATTTTTAACATCGCGGAAGAAGTAAAAGTTACCAAAGTAAATCTGAAAAAAAATGTAGGAAAGAAATTAGCGGCTCGCGTAATGAAAGTGCGTACGGAAGACTTTGTGGACGGCGAAACAGGTGAAGTGGTGAACATTGAACGTACCGAACTCATTATTGATAGAGAAACGATACTTGAAGATAAACACATTCCTTTAATTATGGACGCCAATATTAAAACCGTATTGTTCCATAATGAAGATGAAAATAGAACCGACTATTCAGTCATTTTTAATACGTTACAAAAAGATACGGCAAATTCTGAAAAACAGGCATTAGAATATATTTATTTGCAACTTCGTAACACGGCTCCGCCCGATGAAGAAGCCGCAAGAAGCGCGTTGGAGAAACTGTTTTTCTCAGATAAGCGTTACGACTTGGGCGAAGTAGGAAGATACCGTATCAATAAAAAATTAGGATTAAATATCCCAATTGATACAAGAATTTTAACCAAAGAGGATATTATTTCGATTATTCGTCATTTGGTGCAATTAATCAACTCGAAAACAGAAGTGGATGATATTGACCACTTGAGTAACCGTCGTGTGAGAACGGTAGGAGAGCAATTATCCAACCAATTTGGTATGGGATTAGCGCGTATGGCAAGAACCATTCGTGAGAAGATGAATGTTCGTGATAACGAAGTGTTTATCCCCGGTGATTTAATTAACTCCAAAACGCTTTCTTCGGTAATTAATTCGTTCTTCGGAACCAACCAGTTATCTCAATTTATGGATCAAACCAATCCGCTTTCGGAAATTACCCATAAAAGAAGAATCTCAGCCTTAGGCCCCGGCGGATTATCAAGAGAAAGAGCCGGTTTTGAGGTGCGTGACGTGCACTATACACACTACGGTCGTTTGTGTACGATTGAAACTCCCGAAGGTCCGAATATCGGATTGATTTCGTCGCTTTGTGTGTTTGCAAAGATTAATAATTTGGGATTTATCGAAACTCCGTATAAAAAAGTAGAAGGCGGTATCGTGCAAATGGATGAAGCTGCCATCTATTTAAGTGCAGAAGAAGAAGAAAATAAGATTATTGCACAGGCAAAAACGTATATTAGCACTAAAGGCGAATTGGAAGATAAGATAAAAGCACGCCAACTTGCCGACTATCCGATTGTTACTAAAGAACAAGTGGACTTGATTGATATTGCGCCTAATCAAATCGCATCTATAGCAGCTTCGTTAATTCCGTTCTTGGAAAACGACGATGCAAACCGCGCTTTGATGGGCTCGAATATGATGCGTCAAGCGGTGCCGCTCTTGTCTCCCGAGGTACCGATTGTGGGTACCGGATTGGAAAAACAAGTAGCTCTTGACTCTCGTTCGCAAATTCGTGCAGAAGGAACAGGAACCGTAGAATATGTAGATGGAGAAAGAATTAGAATTAATTACGATTATACGGAAAACGAAAAATTGACCAGCTTCGACTCGCATATTAAAGAATATGAATTGTCTAAGTTTAAAAGAACCAATCAAAATTCTTGTATCAACATTAAGCCTACTGTAAAAAAAGGACAGAAAGTATCTAAGGGTGACGTGATTACGGAAGGTTATGCTACAAAAGAAGGCGAATTAGCGTTGGGAAGAAACATGATGGTAGCATTCATGCCTTGGAAAGGATATAATTTTGAGGATGCGATTGTAATTTCTGAAAAAGTAGTAAAAGAAGATATTTTTACTTCTATTCATATTGAAGAATTTACCTTGGAAGTGCGTGATACAAAAAGAGGTATTGAAGAATTGACCAGTGATATTCCCAATGTTTCTTCCGACGCTACCAAAGATTTAACGGAAGACGGTTTAATTCGTATTGGTGCAGAAGTGAAAGAAGGAGATATTTTGATTGGAAAAATTACCCCGAAAGGTGAATCTTATCCTACTCCGGAAGAAAAATTATTACGTGCGATCTTCGGTGACAAAGCCGGCGACGTAAAAGATGCTTCTCTAAAAGCGCCTCCTTCCATGAAAGGGGTGGTTATTGGTGCAAAATCAATGTCTCGTTTGGTAAAAGACAGAAAAACAAGAACACGCGATAAAGATATGGTTTCGGAAATTGAAGCCAGATATGCTAAGATTAAAGGAGATCTCAAAGATGAGTTAGTGGCTAAGTTATACAAAATCTTAGACGGAAAAATTTCACACAATGTATATGATAACATGAAGAATGTGATCATTTCAAAAGGTGCAAAATTCTCGCAAAAAATGCTTAGCGGCATTAATTATACAACCATAAGCGTTTCTAAGTGGACGAACGATCCTAAAGTGAATTTATTGGTGGCTGATACCATTCGGAACTATTTAGCCAAAGAACGTTACTATTATTCCTTAGAAACACGCGAAAAATTTGATGCAACTATCGGCAGCGAACTGCCGAGCGGCATTGTGCAAATGGCGAAAGTTTATATTGCTGAAAAACGTAAATTGAAAGTAGGAGATAAAATGGCAGGACGCCACGGAAACAAGGGTATTGTTGCGAAAATTGTGCGCGAAGAAGATATGCCTTTCTTGGAAGACGGAACTCCTGTGGACATCGTATTGAACCCGTTGGGCGTGCCTTCGCGTATGAACTTGGGACAGATTTACGAAACCGTATTAGGCTGGGCAGGTAAAACGCTTGGCATGAAATTTGCGACACCTATCTTCGACGGTGCTTCTATTGAGCAAATCAATGATTTGATGGATAAAGCGCAACTTCCACAAAACGGAAACGTACAATTGTATGACGGCGAAACCGGGGAAAAATTCCACCAAAAAGTAACGGCAGGTTTTATCTATATGATTAAATTGCACCACATGGTGGATGACAAAATGCACGCGCGTTCCATTGGACCATACTCGCTTATTACGCAACAGCCGTTGGGTGGTAAAGCGCAGTTTGGAGGGCAACGTTTTGGAGAGATGGAGGTTTGGGCAATTGAAGCGTTTGGCGCCGCCAATATTCTTCAGGAAATCCTCACCGTGAAATCGGATGACGTGGTGGGAAGAGCCAAAACGTATGAAGCCATTGTAAAAGGCGACAACATGCCTACTCCGGGATTACCCGAATCGTTTAACGTATTAGTGAATGAATTACGCGGACTGGCGTTGGATATTAAGTTTGATTAGTGGGTGAAGCATTTTCGAGCAGATATCAGAATACCATGAAATTGCTCATTTTTCACTTAATTAAAAATATTAACATTTAAGAGCTAATTATTATGAAAAAGTTGTTTTTATTACTTACATGCTTCTTCGTAGTATTGCTTTCTCAAGTGAAAGCACAAGAATGGATTAGCGAGCATTCAGAGTGGACTTATTGGAGATCGTCATTTTCTCCTTGGTTATATCCACACACAATGTATATTCTTTCAGATACTATTCTTGCTGATCGTCATTGTAAAAAAAGCAATATTGAAACTTCTTGCCCAAATGCGGCTAATGGCAATAATATCTTATTTTTCCATGCTTCTAATGATAGTATCTTGTTTTGGGATCCTATTATTGAAGATTTCAAACTATTGTATGATTTTACGAAACAGGAAGGAGAAAGCTATCAAATTTATCCACTTATTGGAAGCTTTAGTGATACGTTAATTGTTTTTATTGATTCTATTAGAATTACTAACATTGATAATAAATCTATTCGAGTTCAGTATGTTACAACAGAAAGTATAAGTCAAGAAAATCGTTGGGGACTTGGTTTTATGGGAAAAGCTATCGTCATGGAATATATTGGATCAACAACTTATTTCTATCCCCAAGAATGGGGTTATTGTGATATGAATTTTACAGAGTTATGTATTTTTTCTGACGAGAATATTATCTATAAAATTGACGAAAAAGACTGCACGAAACCTTATTATCTTAATATTGTTGAGGAATATTTATATGATCTTGTTTCCATTTATCCAAATCCTACAATAGATGCAATTACAATTAATGCACCCGCCAATTGTAATGTAAAAATTTTTAATGCATTAGGTGTATGTATGATTTTTTTTCAAATGGGGATAAATGAACAGCAAACGATTTCTCTCGCTCAATTTCCAAAAGGTATTTACATTTTGCAATTTCAAATTGCAAAATCTATTCTTAATAAAAAAGTTATTAAGCTATGAGAGAAATCACATTTATGCTCTTATTTCTTACCTTCTTTTTGTCATTGAAAGCTCAACATTATCAATGTTTTACTGAAGATATTGATACTTCGAATGTGATTGTAAATATGACCGAAACATGCATGGATTTTACAAAGTATATTCCAAACGATTTGTCATCAAGACTTTATGTCAAAATAAACTATCATTTTTTTAGAATGAATGATGGGACGGGGATTTATCAACCATCTGATTCCAGCTTGATTAAACGGATGACAAATTGGGTAAATGATATGTATCGTCACTTGCAGCCGCCAACAATTCCCGCAATTCCTCCTGCTGATACTCTTTACGATTCAAAAATATCATTTACAGTAAAAGGAGTATACTATCATGATAATTCAGATTATTATATAAGGTATAAGAGTCATTGTTTAGGAATATTTTATAATACTTATGGGGTCAATAAAACATCTGAAATTAATGTATTTTTTTATATAGATACTGCATTTTCATATGGAGGAGGGTGTGCGAAAACAAATTATATTACGATGCATAATAATAACATTAGTTCTTATGCTGCCGCTCAATTGTTAGCTCATGAGTTGGGCCATTCTCTAGGTCTTTGGCATACGTGGGAGCGCCAATTTGATGATACTTTTTACCCTGATGACAATACTGCAGCATTACCTTGTAATAATTCCACCATATCAAATAATATTATGGGATATAACACTTGTGGTAGCTATTTGTCACCAAAACAAATAGGCTATATGCATTTTCGTTTATTATCTAATGAAAATGGATTTAAGTATGTTGATTGTATTAATAATGCAGTAAATGACAGTATAATTATTTCCTCAAACAAAACAATTAATCATTCGACATTTTTTGACAAAAATGTGATTATACGCCCAAATGCTACATTAACAATTAAATGTAAGGTATATTTGTCAACTTCAGTCACTATCACTATCAAGCCTGGCGGAAGGCTCATTATTGACGGCGGTACGTTAACCAATGTCTGCAATGACGAAATGTGGGGCGGCATCTTCGTTTCCGGAAACACTCATTTACCCCAAACCCCACAAAACCAAGGCGTACTCGAACTAAAAAACGGCGCAATTATTGAAAACGCCTGGAATGCTATTTCTACCAGCGAACTTACCGCTAATGGAGGTACCGATTGGAATACCCGCGGCGGAATTATCTACGCAAATGATGCCCTCTTTAAAAACAATAAAAGATCAGTAGAATTTTTGGCTTATATAAATGGGGGTTCAGGTAGAGTTACTCAGAATGTCAGCTATTTTAATAATTGCACTTTTACGATTGACGATAATAATTTATTTGAAAGCAACAATACCAATTTCCTGTATCATATTTCAATGTGGGGTGTTACAGGAGTACAAATAAAAGGCTGTGTGTTTGAAAACAATATTGAAAATATGCCGGATCGCCGCCAGGCAATCTATACTATTGATGCCGGATATGTTGTAGATGATTATTGCAGTTCTTATAATATGCAGACCTGCGAATGTAATAATATACCCACTCCTTCAGATTTCAGGGGTTTTAACAGGGCTATTGAGTCCTCAAATTCAACAACACAATATGCTATTAGAATAGACCGCAGTAATTTTGCAAGCAATATTACCGGAATAGATATAAGAGGAAAAAACAGTTTTCAACTCTCCCGCTTAAATGTGGATATTAATGTTGGTTACGATAATTATCCTGTGGGTATTTACATTGATCAATGTACAGGATATAAGATAGAAGGCAATGAAATCTATAGGGGAGGAATCTTTCATGTTAGCAATACGCCCACCGGTATTCGGGTTAACCGTGCCGGAAGTAACGAAAACCGGATATACCGGAACGAAATTTCGGGTACCCACTATGGGATCAGGGTAACTGAAGCGATTTCAAACCCGCCGGTCAGAGCATTCCCTTTAACAGGTTTGCAATTCATTTGTAATGATTTATACGGAAATTATCATGATATTTCCATACATAATTCCGGTATAGTCCGTGCATCGCAAGGTTCCGCAACATCCGGCGCCAATAATCTATTCAGTCAAAACGGAAATTACGATATTTACAATGGCTCTCCGAATATTATGGATTATTATTGTAGAAGAGGAGCAAGAACGACTCCAACATACATAACAAATAATGTAAATGTCCGTTCGGCAACAGGAAATCCCTGTGAGCTCACTTTTCCGTGCAACTATCTGATAGATACACCGTCTCAAAAATCTTCAGAATTGCCCTTAGCAGCGTATCGTGAATTAAATAAAAAATATACTGAAATGCTAAGCCATTTCTACGCCAAAGGTTACGATAAAATTCTAAACGACTACTACAATGGTATCATTGAAAATGAAGAATTCTTAAAGGAAGCCATGACGTATCATGAAGAAATATTAGCCATTACGGAATATATGGCAGAATTTAGCGATGAAGCATTGTTTGCTCTAAAAACCGATAACATTATAGATTTTACTCAAATCAGAGACTGGTATGATGAAATTTATACTTTAAGTGCAAAATACTCACTTGCCGAAACCTACTATCAACTCGAAAAATTTGAAGAAGGACTGAAAATCCTGGATTTAATCCCTAGAATGTTTAATCTGAATAAAAATGAAATGATTGAACACGACAACTATGTCTCTTTATTCAAATTCAAAAATGAAATCAGAGAAAGTGGCAGAACCATTGCCGAACTGAAAAAGGAAGAAATTGAAAAAATGACACACTTTGCCAAAGCTTCTCAAGGTTTATCGGCGCTCATGGCGCAAAGCGTGTTGTGCTTCTTTTATGAGATTTGTTTTGAAGAAGCAGAAGGTGGAAAGCAGAATGTAGAAAGCGGTGATGATGAGATAATAAATCTGTGTAAATCTGCTACATCTGTGTCATCTGTGTGCGAAAAAAATGTCCTTGAAAACATCACCATTCATCCTAATCCTACTACAGGAGAGTTACAAGTTACGAGTTATGGGTTACAAGTTACGAGTATTGAAATTCTTGATATTACAGGAAGAATATTATCATCTAATCACATTGCACCTCTCACCTCTCATTCCTCATCTCTTATAAACATCTCCCACTTAAAATCGGGTATTTATTTCGTGAAAATAGCGACTAATGCAGGAGATGTAATAAAAAAAGTAATAAAACAATAAATAAAACCCATTTTTTATGGCAATTAAAAAAGATACAAACACAAGAAAAGAATTTTCGAAAATCACCATTAGTTTGGCAGCGCCGGAAACCGTTTTGGAACAATCGTTTGGCGAGGTGCTGAAACCGGAAACCATCAACTACAGAACTTACAAGCCTGAACGTGAAGGATTGTTCTGCGAGAAGATTTTCGGTCCGGTAAAAGACTGGGAATGTCACTGCGGAAAATACAAACGTATTCGTTATAAAGGAATTGTTTGCGACCGTTGCGGCGTGGAAGTTACCGAGCGCAAAGTGCGTAGAGAACGTTTGGGACACATTCAATTGGTGGTTCCCGTAGCGCATATTTGGTTTTTTAAATCATTACCCAACAAAATTGCTGCGCTTTTAGGATTATCGGCAAAACAAGTAGATTCGGTAATTTACTACGAAAGATACGTAGTGATACAACCCGGTGTTGCCGAAAACGATAACGTTAAAAGACTCACTTTGTTAACGGAAGATGAGTATTTTAACATTACTGAAAACTTGCCGCCCGATAATAAACTATTGGATGAGACTGACCCTAACAAATTTGTTGCTAAAATGGGTGCGGAAGGTATTTTTGATTTGTTAACCACTATTGATTTGGATTCCGAATCATTCTTTTTAAGAGATAAGGCAAATAACGAAACATCGCAACAAAGAAAACAGGAAATCCTTAAAAGATTACATGTTTATGAAGCATTTCGCGATAGTAGAAAACGCGCCGTGAATAAACCGGAATGGATGATCTTAAAGATTATTCCTGTGATTCCGCCCGAACTTCGTCCGTTGGTGCCATTGGATGGCGGTCGTTTTGCTACTTCCGATTTGAATGATTTATACCGTCGTGTAATTATTCGTAATAATCGCTTAAAGAGGCTAATAGAGATTAAAGCGCCCGATGTGATCATGCGTAATGAAAAACGTATGTTGCAAGAAGCTGTAGATTCATTATTCGATAACTCAAAGAAAACCAATGCAGTTAAAACGGAATCTAACCGTGCATTAAAATCATTATCCGATAGCTTAAAAGGAAAACAGGGACGTTTTCGTCAAAATTTGTTAGGAAAACGTGTGGATTATTCCGGCCGCTCCGTAATCGTGGTAGGACCTGAGTTGCAATTGAATGAATGCGGTATTCCGAAAGATATGGCTGCCGAGTTATTTAAGCCTTTTATTATTCGCAAATTATTAGAAAGAGGCTTGGTGAAAACCGTTAAATCGGCTAAGAAAATTGTAGATAAAAAAGAGCCGGTAGTATGGGAAATCTTGGAAAATATAATGAAAGGACATCCGGTGTTGTTGAATCGTGCTCCTACCTTGCACCGTCTTGGTATTCAGGCGTTTCAACCACGTTTGGTAGAAGGAAAAGCAATACGCCTTCACCCACTGACCTGTACGGCATTTAACGCTGACTTCGATGGCGACCAAATGGCAGTACACGTTCCGTTGGGCAATGCCGCTATTTTGGAAGCGCAAATGTTAATGTTGGCTTCACATAATATTTTAAATCCTGCCAATGGTGCGCCTGTAACAGTGCCTTCACAAGACATGGTATTAGGATTATATTATATCACAAAAGAATTACATTCCACTCCGGACGCTCCTGTTTTAGGCGAAGGAAAAATTTTCTATTCTCCTGAAGAAGTGATTATTGCATATAACGAAAAACGCGTTCATTTGAATGCCATCATCGAATGTAGAGTAAATTTGAACGGCGACGGCAAAATGGTGCGCATTAAAACTACGGTAGGTAGAGTAATTTTCAACCAGGTAGTTCCTCAAGAATATGGTTTTGTGAATGAGTTGTTGACCAAAAAATCACTACGCGATATTATCGGAGAAGTGCTTATTAAAGCAGGTAACGCTAAAACCGCAAGATTTTTGGATGATATTATGGATTTAGGTTTCCGTATGGCATTTGAAGGTGGACTTTCATTTAACTTGGGCGATGTTATTATACCGAAACAAAAAGCGGAGTTAATTGCAGAATCAAATAACAAAATTGATGAAATTACCATGAACTATAACATGGGATGGATTACGAATAACGAGCGTTATAATCAGGTAGTTGATATTTGGTCAAATACCACACGTCGCTTGAATGATTTGTTATTAAGACAAATTGAAGAAGACAGACAAGGATTTAACCCTGTACACATGATGCGCCACTCCGGCGCTCGTGGATCTTCGGAGCAGGTACGTCAGCTTTCCGGTATGCGTGGATTGATGGCGAAACCTACAAAAGCCGGCGCCGGTGGAGGTGAAATTATTGAAAACCCTATCTTGTCTAACTTTAAAGAGGGTCTTTCCGTATTGGAGTATTTTATTTCAACGCACGGTGCGCGTAAAGGTTTGGCAGATACGGCATTAAAAACTGCTGACGCAGGATACCTGACCCGTCGTTTGGTGGACGTTTCTCATGATGTAATTATTACTGAAGAGGATTGCGGTACATTGCGCGGTATGGTAATTAGCGCTTTAAAGAAAAATGAAGAAATAGTGGAAACGCTGGCTGACAGATTGTTAGGGCGTGTTACCCTTCACGACGTTTATAATCCGCTTACCGGTGAAATCATTGTGAAAGCCGGCGAAGAATTGAACGAGGCGTATTGCCGTAAAATTGCAGAATCACCTATTGAAGAAGTGGAAATTCGTTCGGTACCTACCTGCGAAGCCAAAGTAGGTGTTTGTCAAAAATGTTATGGTAGAAATTTGGCTACCGGCAAAATGGTACAAATGGGAGAGGCGGTAGGGATTATTGCTGCCCAATCGATTGGTGAGCCCGGTACGCAGTTGACGCTCCGTACATTCCACGTGGGAGGGGTTGCCGGTAACATTGCCGCAAACAGTAAAATTGAAGCCAAATTTGACGGTGTATTAAGTATTGACGAACTTCGTTATTTGGATAAAATTGATGAACACGGAAAACCCTACCTTAAAGTAATCGGTCGTTCGGCAGAGCTGAAAATCATTGATTTAAAAACAGGTGTTGCACTATCTTCTGCAAACATTCCTTACGCATCGAATTTGTATTACAAACATGGAGACCATGTGAAAAAAGGCGATTTAATTGCAGAATGGGATCCGTTTAATGCACTTATCCTTTCTGACGTACCCGGTACAATTGATTTTCAAGATATTATTGAAGGTATTACCTATAGAGTGGAAACCGACGAGCAAACCAATATTCGCGATAAAGTAATTGTAGACAGTCGTTTAAAAGTGCGTAATCCTGCCATTTTAATTTTAGATGACAAAGGCGAGTTAATTAAAACTTTTGACATTCCGGTAGGCGCTCGTTTGGCGGTTGAAATAGGACAAAAGATTGGTTCAGGTGAAATTCTCGTTAAAATACCACGTGCTTTCGGAAAATCGGGCGACATCACGGGAGGTCTTCCGCGTGTTACCGAACTGTTTGAGGCACGTAATCCTTCAGATCCGGCAATTGTATCGGAAATAGACGGTATCGTTCAGTTTGATAAAAAATTGAAGAGAGGTAACCGTTCTGTAAGAGTAGTTTCCAAAACAGATGAGGAGAAAACGTATCTTATTCCGACATCGAAACAGATTTTAGTACAGGAAAACGACTATGTAAAAGCCGGCACTCCGCTTTCGGAAGGTGTATTGACGCCTGCGGATATTTTGAATATCAAAGGACCTATGAAAGTACAGGAGTATATTGTGAATGAAATTCAAGAGGTTTACCGTTTGCAAGGGGTGAAAATCAATGACAAGCATTTTGAGGTAATTGTACGTCAGATGATGCGCAAAATGGAAATTGATGATCCGGGTGATACGAAATTCTTACAAGGCGAATTGGTGAATAAAATTGACTTCCAGGAAGAAAACGATATGATTTGGGAAAAGAAAGTGGTAGTGGAAGAAGGCGACTCTACGGAATTTCATAAAGGACAAATTATCAATGCAAAACGTTTACGCGATGAAAATTCTGCATTGAAACGTAAAGACTTACGTGTGGTAGAAGTGCGTGATGCACGTCCGGCGACCGGTCGTCCTATTTTGCAAGGAATTACGCGTGCTTCGCTCCAAACGCGCAGCTTTATCTCCGCAGCTTCGTTCCAGGAAACCACTAAAGTATTGACTGACGCAGCTATCAATGCAAAAACTGACACGTTGGCAGGTATGAAAGAGAATGTAATTGTGGGACACCTCATTCCGGCCGGAACAGGACTAAAAGAATATCAACATATTCAAGTAAGTTCTAAAGAAGAATATGAAACACTAATGGCTTCAAAAATGTAAACTATGCAACAACAAGAACAAAAAATAGACATCCATTTAAGTGAAGAAATTGCGCAAGGCGTATATTCAAACTTAGCAATAATTACCCACTCACATGCCGAATTTATTTTGGATTTCGTGGCGCTCATGCCCGGACTTCCGAAAGGCAACGTGCGTTCACGCATCATATTAACCCCGCAAAATGCTAAACGTTTGTTGTTTGCTTTGCAGGATAATGTGCAGAAATTTGAACAGAAAAATGGTAAAATTGTGGACAACCATCAAGAGGTGATTCCTATTTTGGGGAATACCGGAGGGAAGGCGTAGGTTTTACTCTTTCACCACTTTTTTCACCATCTCTCCTGAATCAGTCGTTATTTTCACAAAATAGACCCCTGCAGGAAAATGCGAAATATTCAAATTTTGATAAGATGATGAGGTGATAAGATGATGAGATGATTGTTTTTTTCCGTGGAGATCAAAAATTTCGATACTTTCGATTCCCAATTCTCCATTTTCTATTGTTAATTCTCCTGTTGTAGGATTAGGGTAAACTTTAATATCAAACGATTGTGCTTTTTCTTCAATGCCCGTAAATTCTTCAAAGTTGGCGAACAATCTTGTATCTTCAGTTACAGTAAAACTGAAAGGATTATCGGTAGAGATTTCTACACCACCTATAGATGTCCAGTTAACAAATTTATAGCCCTCACGGGCAGTAGCAGTTATCGTAGCGGTTTCGTTTATTTGATAGAAACCATCTCCTGCGGTATAGCCGCCTTCATTCAAATTGGGAAGAGTATTCACCACCAACCCGCCGCCTATTATGTTAAACTCATTCCAAATTTCTGTCTCTTGGTATGTCGCAATTGCACTTGTGGGTACATACAAATCATTTTTAGATGTCAAAAAAAAGGCATCATACATAAGTAACGGAGGTGTGGTACTAAGAATGGTAATAGATGAAAGGTTATCGCAGAAAGCAAAAGCAAGCGTTCCTATTTCTGTACAATAACCTGGTATGGTGACAGATGGAAACATGCAGCCGAGAAAAGCTTTATCTCCAATATAAACAACAGTATTAGGAATTTCAATTGAAGTAAGCGAAACACAAAACTCAAATGTACCTGGTCCGATATAAATAACACCCTTTGGAATAGTTATTGAAGTGAGGGCGATACAACGACAAAAGGCATCTCTTCCAATATCCAAAACATTCTCTCCCAATGGAATTGAAGTTAATTCCTCACATTCATAAAATGCAGCTAAACCAATACTTGTAACACTATTTCCAATAGAAACTGAGGTAAGATCAGTACGTTCAAAAAAAGCGAACCTGCAAATATTTTCTACTCCCTCTTCAATTATTGCGGCGGTAAAAGGGTATGGCAGCCAAGGCACTTCGTTAGACCACATATGATTTCCCATTTTGCCGGTTCCGCTAATAGTAAGCGTGCCGTCAACAATTTCCCAGGTGAGATCTCCGGTAGTTCCGCTTTGGGGAAAAATGGTGGTTATGCTGAAAAGCATGAGGGTAAGGATTAATAAGTTTTTTTTCATAATAAATTGGGTTTTAATAATTTTATATTTCGTTAATTGTTTTTTCGAGCATACTATTTTAGGTAATAATAAGTTTTTCTTATTTAAACCCCCGCCACTTCGGATCCTGCCGCAATTCTTCAATCTCCGCCTTATAACGTGCAAAATCAGAATCGCTGTTTATAGGGTGGTCAAGTAAGAGAATAGCGTTTTTTGGATCGTTTTCAGCGTAAAGCACTAGAAATCTATCACCAGATTTAATACCTACTGCAAGCCTTCTTTTAAAAAGGTTATTTGTGGCTTCTGAAATTTGTTTAACTCTTGCACCTCCCAGAACTGCAAATATAGTACCGCTTGAAGTCTCAAATCTATAGTGGATACCACCAAGTACTTGAGGGTCTGAGTATTTATTAGCATCTACAGCTGATACGGTTCCTATGGAGAACTCTCCATTAAGATAAAGTTCTTCTACTTCTTTTCTCATAATGTCCGGCTGAAAAAATGTGGAATAACCAACCAAAACAATAATTATAATTATACCAACGATATATATCATATAAACAGCATATTTCATAGCATTTCATGTTAAGATTAATGTCCCCAGGGAGTTTCCCAACTGCCGGGGATGATAACTGTGGGAATTTGTGGCTCAATATTATGATTGAGCTGCAATATTGGGTTGGGCTTATTATTCATCAAACTGAATGGATTTGTGAAAAGAAGTGAAAGACGATGCATCTGTAGCTGAAAACGGTCAAACCCGGAGAATCCGAGATCCTTCATATTTGTTGAAAGGTTTTTCCTGAAATCACGGTCTTTCAACATTTGTTCTTTAAATTCATTCTTTGCCTGCTGGCGATAATCTTTACTATTGGTTTGATAGTGAGTTTTCATACCATCGTTCATGCCTGATAAGCTAGCACTCCACCAACCTTTTTCTAAATAGTCCTGCCATCCCTGTTTCGTATCACCTGTGTTAATTTTACTCATAAAGAGATTAGTTGATACAGTTGAGATGTTATTTGAAATCATATTTCTGAGCATATTGCCACCCAGGGTTTTAGTAAAAAAGTCAGCTTTACCAAAGGTAGAGTTAATAAGACCATTAGTAGCCGTAGAGATCCCAAGGGAAATTACAGAATTGATAGCCAATTGTCCATAATCAATCCCTTTAAAAGTCCCATTGTAAAGACCTGTATTTAGAACGCTTGTGCCATATCCTACTATTGGAGCTAAAGCAGGACAAAAGTAAGAAACTGCACCATCTACAGCGCCAATACCAAAAAAGCCCATTGCTTTGCCAAATCCTGCTCCGCCACCTTTTTGAGATGCTTCTTGAATTGCACTCCAATTTACGGCAATATTAATAGCACCCCGAACAACTATGTAGATTAGCGGTATAACAAAAACGGGCAGTTCCCCGTCGGGGTCTGTGTACATCAGCGGATTATTCCGTGCATAGGTATATCTATTAAAATCTTGCGTAAAACTACTGTTCGCCACATACTTATCCGGAGAGAAGAATCGGGCAATTACAGGGTCGTACAGTCGCCCGTTCATGTTAATAATCTTGAATTCAGGATAGTGCTCGTGTCCGGTAAAGCCGCGATTGGTTAGTTTAAAGTCTAATGCCACCGGCATGTGCTGGAAAGGAGATCCGTTAGAAACAGGAAAGCCGGAAACCACATTGCCCCACGGGTCGAAAAAGCTACGCTGCTTCACTTGCTTGCTGGCATCGGTAATGGCGCAGTAACTGCCCAAGTGATCGGTGTGAATATAGTACATATCGTTGGCAGATGATGTCTTAATACGCATGGCCACCACCCCATTATCACCATAAATGTAGTTATAGTGCTTGGTAACTGTAAAATTATGGGTCATCTCTATTTCGTAGTGTTTTGAAATATAGAGATGTTTGCTCTCCAATATATCATTTTTGCGCTTAAATGCCAGGTAACGCTGTTGATCGTGTCTGTAAGAAAGATCAAGGCTGTAGACACCTTCTGTAATATTAGAAGGTTGATTGTAAGTATTATACGCTACATCGCATTGATTTGTGGAAATGACAACATTACCATAAGGAACAATTCCGCTTACAGCATGTGGTTTGCTTCCGTAGGTGTAAAATCCCACATGAGAGCTAAAGATGTTTCCGTTGTCGTAGTAGTCAAAAGTTTGTGTTTGCATCGTTCCCGGGCTTATGGCACCAAACTTAATTTGAGTAAGCCTGTCTAATTTGTCGTATTCGTAGGTTTCTAAGCGGTTTATTACACTTTCGGAACGGGAAGTCATTAAAGCTTTGTTGTTATAAGCATAGCGATAGTTTAAAATAGTACTGTCCACTGCATAAGAGTACTCCATAGGAATACCTTTGTAATTAGGTTCATCAATAACAAAATCTGACACTTTATTGCCGGTTTTAATGCGGGTAAGCAGTCCGTGTGGATTATAAGTATAGTCGGTTAATACGCCATTGCCATACTCACAGCGTGTAGTTGCATTGAATTTGTTTCGAGTAATTACTTTGTAAATGAGGCTGTTATCGCTGGTACTTCTAATTTCATTTAACTTTCCGGTGGAAGTATAGCTGTAAGTAATGCTAAAATTATCGGGATAAGTAAGTGTGTAATTGTCCGGTTGGTGTGTAAGTATATTGGAATGTTTTATATCCTTCCACTCCTTTTTCGAGCTTGCACAATCTACTATTGGCGTCGTAACTATAAATTTCTGTAATAATATTGTTACTAATTATTTGATGTAATTTTCCTTTACCTTTATTCGATGTATCGTAAACATATTTAATAACTTCCTTTGTAACACTGGAAACTTTATGCTCTTTTTGTGTTACCCGCCCCAATACATCGTATTGATAAGTAGTGATATTGTTATTTGCATCTTTTTGTTCAATCAATTCATTAAATTTGTTGTACTCAGAAGTAATTGTTCCGGCATTGGGTTCTTCAATTGAGAGGCGGTTGCCCCATAAATCGGACAAGATAATAGTTGATGCTCTATTGGTAGTAATGGAAGTTCGATGCCGTCGTTTACCGTTTACTGTGGTTACCGAGTAGGCATAATCTATGGTGCCTCCTTCATCTCCTGCCTTGGTAATTCTCCCTAAGGCATCGTATTCTTTATATGAAGAAACCGCACGTAAATTGTCGGTTACGGTAATTGTTCTGTTGTTGTATGAAAAAGATAAATCCGTATAAGGCGCTATTTCCATGCTCTTTCTATCATAATTATCGTAAAAATATTGATTTGTAATTCCTCCACTTTCAGGGGAAGTAATGTTGCTAAGAAACCCTATCGTTTTATTTATTTGCCCTTTATTATTATAGATGGTTTTGAAATAATTGCCATCATCTTTGCGACACACTTCCCGTCCTAAAATATCGTAGTAAACAATTAGGTCCGGATTGCCGGTTGAAGTAGTTGTGGTTTGATATTTCGCATTTGGGAGATCGGAAGATGAGTACCAGTTTGTTGAAATATTTGTTTGAGTGTTGTCGGGATAAATAATTTTTGTGAGATTACTAAAGTTATCGTACTGATAGGTAGTGGTTAATCCGTTTATATCGGTTTCCGATAGCTTGTTGCCCGTTTTGGCATCATAGTTCATGGTAGCTTCGTGAAGTAAATGGTTTTTTATTTTGGTAACAAAACGATGCGTGTTATTATCATATTCGTAATATTCTTTTCGGGGTGTACAACCTGTTGCTGAAACAGTTTTTTCACGATAAAGTCCGGTATGGGTATAATTTCCATAAGTAGTAGTAATAGAGCCGTCAATGTTTCCTTGCCGTTTCCAGTTTAAGCGCCCTGTTCCGGAATAATTGCAGGTAAGTGTGTCGGCAATTATTAAGCCACTACTTCCAAATTGCTGTGTAGTAAGAATCTGAGTTGGAACAGTTTTTTCTTGGTACTGGTTGCCGTTGAGGGGAATGGTTTGATAGGAGTAGGTATTTGTTTCCGAATGCATCTGAGTAGTAGAATTACTACTATTAAAAGTTTTTGTATTACTTGTCTTTATACGTCCATTTTCCAAAGTAGTAGTGGTTTCGGTTTTGGTATCGGAAAGGTTATCCTGATTTCTTGTAGAATTGTTATGTATAATGAATCGTTTATTTAACAAAGGTATTCTTTGATATTGATATTCAATTTTGTTGAATGTGTATGGATGCAGGTTTTTTGTGAGAATTTTTTGATAAGGCAAAAGTATTTCAAGGCCGTCAGTATGATGAGTAGGATAACCTTCCGGACGTAAATGTAGTACATCGGTAGTAATAATCCAACTATCAATACTTTTTGTGGTAAATTCCCAAAATCCTAAAAAAGTTCTTCTTTTAGTGCCATACAATGGATTAGCATAACTAAATTCCAATTTGTTCATACCCCCAATTCCATTAGAAGTTTGAATTTCGGTAACCAACTGCATAAAAGCCTTTTTATCTCTACCCAAAGAAGATGAGATAAATGAAAGATAAGTAGGTGTATAAGAAATGGTGGTTTCCTTTCCTAAGCCGTCAGTAATTTTTTTTACAAATTCATATTGCTCATTTTTATTGAAATGGATTATTTTAGGTTGTGTATCGGAATTGGATTTCCTAAGCAACAGATCATTTTTTCCATCGCCGTTGTAATCGCCGAGATGCCATAAATAACCTGAGACAAAGTTGCCGAAATTTTCATAATTGTCGTCAGAAAATCCAACAAATTCAAAAGAAGATTGATATTTTTCATCTGCCAATCCCTTTGAGAAATGAATTACTATAACATTTTCAGCGTTAAGATGATCATAACTAGGTTGTATAATGTCATCTTTTCCGTCTCCATTAATATCTGCTATAAAAAGCGGATATTTCGGGGCTCCTTTAGAATCTTTTATGGGATTGAGATATTTTAAATTTTCACCCGGCCAGGTATAATATCCATTCCCAAGTCCAAATTTAATTATCCATTCACCATTTTCTGTAAATTCAATTATATCAGTTATTCCATCCCCATTAAAATCCCCATGAAAAAAATGGTGCCATTGGGTTGGAAATCCGGTAGAAGAAACTATAATAAATCTTTGCTCGCTCGGTGAGTATTCATGAACTTCTGTTATATTCCCTCTTGTAACTTGAATATTGGCTTTCCCATTTCCATTATAATCAATAATTTGAATATGGTCAACGTTATAAAACTGTAAAGGAGCACTATAAAAGTCGTTATTGGAAAAACTCAATGTATATTGATCCTTCGTTCCCACTCGCCGGAGTGATACATACATAATATTTACTTTTCCATCACCGGTAAAGTCCCCCAGGTGAGCTTGAAAGAAGTAAGCTACGCTACCTAATTCATTTTTTTGCCATTTATGATTATCATAACTATATACATTTATCAAATAAGAACTATTCGCCATATTCCTATTTTCTGCCAAAATCAATGCATCTTTCCCTTTACCGTAAAAGTCGCCGCTATAGGCATAAGCCGGCAAACTGCTTCCACTTCCGGGTGTTCCTACCGAATAAAAATTATTATGAGTCGGATTTTTAAGATGTAACTGAAAACTTCTATTTGTACCGGAGCCTTGATTGTAAACCACATAATCTGTACATCCGTCACCATCAAAATCCCCCGTAACAATGCTTCCGCTAACGACGCCAGTTGGATCGCTATCTTCAATAATATTATTTTGTGCACCCCATGTTATAATAGTCGAATTAAGTCGTATTTGATCATTTTCCCCATATAAAACAACCTCTTTTAGATGTGCCGTACGCTCTTTTGCCGCATTCAAATCGCAAATAAATTGATATTTCAAAACCCTCGCATTATTGTACTTTATGGTAATCGTGTTTAGCAATTGGGTTTGTGGCATGCTGTGACCACCTATAAAATAAGTGTTTTTGCCTAAATCATCCGGTAAATCTATGTAATCAAATACCACTTCTGCATAAGGTTGCGAACCATTTGTATGGCCCGTATATTTAATTTTTGAAATTACTTTTTCGTTCGTACCTGAATATTCAAACGTCATGAAATTACCGTTGAAGTCCGTAATTTTGCTTATATACCAACTTATTATTGAATTATTATCATCTCCCAATTGTTGCTTGGAATTTGTTGAATTTCCATATTCAATAATACTTCCATCATCGGTATAAGCCATAAAATAGGTAGGATGACCGGTTGTATAAACACCATGCGAAACAATGCGGGTAAAATTTTCCATTTCCGTGGCGTACTCTCCTTTGGCCCCGTAAGATCCTTCGCTTAGTCTCATTAGCCGCTCGCCGTCTAACGCAAATCTATCATCTCTACTAAATTGTATTGCCGTTATATTCCCATTATCGTAATAAGGCGTTTGCCCACATCGCGTAATCGCAGACAACCCTGCTAAATTCCATTTCATCCCCAACAACCCCATGCCACTCATGCTGTTATATACAATTGAGAGATTGGGTTGCATGCCTTGCGTGCCCGGCACCACCTCAATAGGAATAGTATAAGTAGCTGCCCCCATCGGCGAAACGTCAATAACACCGGGAATGGCGCCTATAGGATTTTGCGCTCGAAGCAGGTTCATATTCGTAAAAATGAAATGCAATATTATAATTGCACAAAGAAATATGATTTTTTTGTATATATTCATACATAGTTTTATTTTTTTAGCACACGGATGACATGGATTTAACAGATTGACACAGACCTGTGAAAATCTTGTCTGATCTGTGTCATCTGTGTGCTTTTAAAATGATTAATGTTTAATAATTTTCCAATCCTCAATACGGTTATTAATATGCACTTTCAAAATATAAGCGCCTGCGGGTAATCCTGCCAAAGAAACAGTGGTGATTGCCGAATGAACAGGGTGCTCTTGCAAGAATTGTCCGGTAATTGAGAACAGTTTAAATACGCCCGTTTGCAAATTTTCCATATTGGAAATCTCCAGGGTTATTTTTTCGGTAGTGGGATTGGGATAAATTTTCATTTCTACCTGGGCAATTTTTTCTACAAAATATTCCGGTACTAATGTTGTTGAAGCATCCGGCGTATCCGGTGAGGGCGGCGTGTGAGGTATTATAGGAATCACTTTGCGGCGCACACGGTTGCCCACATTATCGTACTCATACACAAAAGCTAAAGTGTTTTGTGCCATGCAAAGTAAGGGAATGCTTAGCCATAATAAACAAATAATTTTTCGTTTCATAAGATTTTTGTTTTACGTCCGCTCCTGTGCGGACTTTTATTAATAATTGGTTTATGTTGAGATTTTAAAATTTAAAGATTTAAAATTTAAGGTTTAATTATTTGCTTTTTCAGGGTTGTTCAAATTTTAGAAAATAAAAAAGGCGAAAAACTTAATTGTTTCCCGTCGTCGGTGGTATTTGGCGTAACCTTGCATACAAGAAACTTAATTAAGTTCACGCCTTCTACGTGAAACACCAATTTTCCTTTGTATGCTGTCAGCTAATCGCCAAATTTTCCGACGACAAAGAATAAGCTAAATGCTTATTATATTATGTCTTTTTTGTGCTTATATCAGCACTTTTTATACCATAGGCTATATTTTTTGTTAATAAGGCACAAAAGTATAAAAAGAATTATACACTACAACTCCAAATTTTGTGTTAATTTGCATCATCATTATTACTATGATGAATAATCAAGCTATTGGCAATTACATTCAGCACTTTTTCGCCCAAAATGGTAAAGTTTCCTTGTTTTTGGAGCAGCAAGCCGTTGAGTTGTGGGCACAAACGGTAGGCGGGTTTATTGCTAAACAAACTACTAAAATCTCTGTGAAGCGAGGTGTGCTATATGTTACCATTTCCAACGCGGCGCTCCGTTTTGAAGTCTTGAACACTCGTAGCCAGATTATTGCCAAAATAAATGAGGCGTTAAAATGTGAAGTTATTAAAGGAATCATTATTAAATAATTAAATCTATACATTATGAAATTTAAAAAATACGGAAGTCCTTGGTATTTTGCCATTAAAGGTGCATTATTCTTATTAATCAGCGCCATTTCATTTATTCATGTTTCAGGTAGTTTTAAAGTCTTGGGATTTTTTTCCGCCGGCTTTATTTTAACCATGGCACTTGCCGTTTTTGGCAACACGTTTATTTTAAAATCTAAGAAAGAAAAAGTTATTAGTACAATACTTGCTTTGTGCCATCTTGCATTTGCCTGTATCATATTTACTTTGACCATAAAACGCGGTACTACATTTGATGTGACTGAACAAGCCGAACTGCGTGCATTAGCTTTCCTTTGGATACGCAACTGGTTCGCATTCTTTTTATTAACAGAATGGGTAGAAGCCATTCATCTTTTTATTAAGAAAAATGCACATTGCATCACCATTTTTATGGATAGTATCATGACCGCTATTTTTCTCGTTGTTTTTGCTTATTTAAAGAGATGTGCCGAAACAGGTAGGCTTGTAGATTTTTATGATGTACCTTTTCTCTTTTTAGCGACCATCACTTTATTGGCAGGTTTGGGCACCATAGCTACAGCGCTTATGTTGAATGTTTGCAACAAACATTCTCATAGTGATGAGACAAATTGCTGCTGATTTTGGACTGATAAAACTCTATGAAAGAGCAATTTTATCAGGAATTGTTATACTTGGCTCCCGATGCGGAATCAGCACGTTTTTTATTAACAGTAAGCGGAGGACGTGATTCTGTGATATTAGCGCATCTTTTTGCAAGTAGTGGCTTAAGTTTTGATATTGCGCATTGTAATTTCCATTTACGCGGTGAAGAATCGAATAAAGAGATGTTTTTTGTACAAAATCTTCCTTTTTTGACTACACAAAAAGTTTTTGTTACGGCATTTGACACGATTGCGATACAACAAAAATCGGGAAAATCTATAGAAATGGTGGCGCGCGAGCTACGCTATCAATGGTTTGAGGAAGTTGGAGAAAATTACAATTATATTGTTACGGCGCACCACGCAAATGATAATGCAGAAACGGTGCTTATGAATTTGCTGCGCGGAACGGGATTGCGCGGGATGTGCGGAATCCCTCCAAAAAACGGGAAAATCATTCGCCCTCTACTAAGGTTTAGTGCTTCCGAGATTGAACGGTATGCCGGAGAGCAAGGGGTTGATTTCTGTGTGGATTCATCGAATTTGACGGATGAGTTTTTGAGGAATAAAATTCGACATCATATTGTTCCTGAATTAGAAAAAATTAATCCGAATTTTATTGAGATTTTTTCGAGAAACAGCAATCTTTTTTTGCAGCAAATTAAATTCTTCGATACACAGATTCAACAATATAAAGATCAATTATTGAAAAATGGTGGAAATAGAATTACTATTGCTATTAATGCGCTGAAAAATGATGAAAATCGATCCCTTATTTTATATGAAATATTAAATCCTTTTGGTTTTAATGCTGATGACGTCGAAAATATTTTAAAATCTATTGAGGCAAATTCGGGAAAACAATTTTTATCCGACACTCATATTTTGATTAAAGATAGAACCCATTTTATCATTGAAAAAAAAGAGACAAAAAATGACGAAGATATTATCATTAATACCATAGCAGAATTAGAAAACTATGGTTTTGTTGTAGAAAAAACACTTTATAACTTAAATTTTAAAGCCATTAAAGCCCCTAACGTCATTTATATAGACGAACAAAAACTAACTTTCCCTTTAACGATCAGAGCTTGGAAAAAAGGAGACTTTTTTTATCCTTTTGGTATGAAAACCAAGAAAAAATTGAGCGATTTTTTTACGGATTTAAAAATTGACCTGTTGGAAAAACAAAAAATTCGTTTGCTCTGCTCCAATAATCAAATTGTTTGGGTTATTAATTATCGGGCGGATGATCGGTTTAAAATTGATGAGGAAACAGAATATTACTATAAGATTATTAATCAATGAACGACCCCCTCGCACTTCAACTCAAGTCTCTTCCCGATAAGCCGGGCGTGTATCGTTTTTTAGATGAAAACGGCGTCATCATCTATATTGGCAAAGCGAAAGTGCTGAAAAAAAGGGTTACCTCCTACTTTACAAAAAAATACGATCATCCTAAACTACGCATTCTGGTTCCCAAGATTAGAGATATTCAATTTACTATAGTGGATTCGGAGTGGGAGGCGTTGCTGTTGGAAAATAGTATGATTAAACAGTTTCGGCCACGCTATAATGCGATGTTGAAAGATGACAAAAGCTATCCATGGTTGGCGGTTACCAAAGAAGAGTTTCCGCGTTTGCACTATACACGAAATCCGAATCCTCAAAAAGAAGAGTTGTTCGGTCCTTATGCTTCGTTGCGTTTTATGCACACCTTGTTAGATACACTGTTTGCAGTGTTCCCCATTCGTATATGTAAAGTTTTACAAAAGAACGAACGTCCTTGTTTGCAATGTCATATAAAAAAATGTGCGGCTCCGTGTGCGGGTTATATTTCGCAGGAAGAGTACATGGAAAATATACAGAAAATCATTAAAATTATTAAAGGAAACCATAATGAGGTGCTGCGACAGTTGAAAGCGGAAATGATGCATTATGCCGAAATTTGGGAATTTGAAAAAGCGCAGGCAATCAAAGAAAAAATAGAAATATTGGAGTCTTATCGCGGAAAATCGGTAGTAGTGAATCCTGAAATATCGTATTGTGATGTGTTTTCCATAGAAGAAGGAAATGATAATGCCTTTGTAAACTTTATGCGAATTGTAGAAGGAGCCATTGTGCAGACTTGTACGTTAGAAATTCAAAATAATTTGAAACATAGCAAAGAAGGACTGCTGTTAATGGCCATGGCGGAAATAGAAAAACGCTTCGGAGCTCTTTCACAAGAAATTATCATTCCTTTTCATATTAACCTTACTAAAGAAGAGACAAAATTTACGGTGCCGGTTCGTGGCGATAAGAAAAAGTTATTGGAACTTTCACAAAAGAATGCTAAAATTTCTTTGTTGGAGAAACAAAAACGACAAGAACTGGCTGATCCGGAACGGCATCAAAATCGAATATTACTTGCCTTGCAAAAAGATTTAGGAATGCATAGCATTCCCAAAATGATTGAATGTTTCGATAACTCAAACACGCAAGGCGATGAGCCCGTGGGAGCCATGGTACATTTTAAAAACGGAAAACCGGACAAAAAAGAGTACCGGCATTTCAATATTAAAACCGTTACCGGTCCCGATGATTTTGCTTCGATGCACGAAGTAGTAAAACGTCGTTACAGTCGTTTAATAGAAGAAGAAAAACCGCTGCCCGATCTTGTCATTATTGATGGTGGGAAAGGGCAACTCAATGCAGCGCATCAAGCATTAACGGAATTGGATATTCAGGACAAAATTATGTTGATTGGTATCGCCAAGCGCCTGGAAGATATTTACAGGGCAGGGGAGTCGGTGCCGGTGTTTATTGACAAAAAATCGGAAGCACAAAAACTGTTGCAACGTATTCGTGATGAGGTGCATAGATTTGGCATTACGCATCATCGTAAGCGCCGTTCTAAAAAAAGCATTCACTCGGAATTGGATGACATTAAAGGAATTGGCGCTGTTACCAAAAAGAAGTTATTAAAACATTTTAAAAGCGTAAGCAAAATAAAAGCGGCAACTTTTGAAGAAATTGCCGCTGTGATTGGAAATGCTAAAGCGAAATTGATTAATGATTAGATGATGAGGTAATTAGATAATTAGATGATGATTCTTTTTCAAATTTAGAATAGTTCCAAGAAATAGTACATTCCTACCCCTATGTAGGTTCCGATAGCGTAGCCCACAAGCCCGATAGTGATTCCGCTGATTAATACCTTGCGATTACCCATAGCGGCTACAATAGGAGGAATAAAAGGAGGGGAACATAACATGCCTACTATGGCAACGGAATACAAATCGCCTGGAATTTTAAAAATACGACACAATATTAAGTGTAAAATAATAGCGATTAATGTAATGCTTAATACAAAGAGGAATATTTTAAGCGCTTCATCTTTAAACATTACGGGATCAAATTGCGATGCCACTATTATACTGAATATCAAAATAAAAAACATTCCTAATTCAAAAGTTCTGGGTAAATTACGTATCTTTTTATTAAAGGAAGCAGCAATCGCTAATGTGGTAATTGTTAATATGATAACTAATTCATTCAATCCGCCTGTTATAAGTAAAGAGAGTCCTGCTCCAACAATAAGGAAGCCAAGAGACAATAAAAAGCCCAGCATTGTTTTAGGAAAAACCTTTTTAGTAAGCATTCCGTCGTAGTTTTCAATATCGGTTAAATTAGGATCTTTGGCATCAGTTTTTGTAACCACCATAGCTTCATCTTTAAAGGGCAAGAGCCAGCGAAAAAGCTTATAACCTCCTGCTGTTAAGAATATTAAAAATGGGAAAACGATGATCATTTCAGAGGTTAATGTTATGGTAATAAGCGTTTCATCCACATTTAATCCTTGTCCCACGGCAAAAAAGTTCATGGAGCCTCCATTATAAAACCCAGCCATCATGGCTGCTACCTTGGAAAAAGTTGTAATTCCGGAGTCTTTAAACATAAAAAATGAAACAAGAACAGCTACAAGAACGGCGGCGATTCCGGTGATCAAAGCGATTAATGTTTTGGGCAGCGATTTGGACCACATTTTGAAATCTGAGCTAAACAACATGAGTGGAATTGCCAAAGGTACTGTAACATTCATTAATGTTTTCTGAATATTGGATAATGTAAGTGCTTCTGCTGCCGAAAGGAAATCGGTAAACGAAAATAAAAACGACAAAAAAATACCCACAGCATAAGCCATAATTACAGTGCCAATATTTTTGGCAAGCTGATATTTACGGAAAGCAGTAATGATAATGAAAGGGGCAAGTACAAAAATTGAAATAATAATGGCTACCTTCATACGCAATAAAATTAGGCGCGAAATTATATTATTTAATCAATTAGCAAACAGATTTTTCTAATTCAGAGTACCAACATTCACTATATCTTCTAATTAACGGATCTTTTAAAAACTTGTAGAGTGGTAATTTCAGCGCTTCTCCTTTTTTGCATGCGGGATGACAGACGCCCCATCGGTGATAATTTAACGCTTCATAATCGGGTAGAATTTTTATACGAATTGGGTATAAATGACAAGAAATCGGCTTTTGAAAATCAATTTCCCCGTTCAAGAATGCTTTTTCGATGGCGCATTTTGCAATATCGTCTTCAAAATAGGCGAATGCACAACTTTCATCTTCCAACAATGGTGTAACGAATGAGCCTTCCATATCATAGTCAAAAGTTCCACCTTCATCCACTTTTTCAACTCCTTTCTGTGTCATATATTTTTTGAAGATGAGGTAATTATCTTCCAAATCGGAGATTTCATCCGGCTCGAGTGGCGCACCCACATCGCCTTCTACACAGCACATTCCGCCGCATTCATGAAGATCGCAACAAAAATGTTCGTTAAAAATGTCGTCGGAAACTAAGGTGTTTTGGATGATTTTCAAAATAGACAGTTTTATTTCATTTCTGAAAAATTATCAAAATTTGTCACGGTACGCATTATAATAATTCGATTTTATATTCAATAGGGAGACTTAAATTCTTGATAAAGTTTTCAGGATCTACCTTGTAATGATGATTTGAAAAATCGGAGTTAAACACATTGTTGGTTTCCATAATACGTATTTCCAAAGATTTTTGTCCTTTAGATTTTTCTATGGCTTCTTTGAGCAGGTAGGCAGTTTTTGTATTGATATCACTAATATTCAATATGATACGTATCTGCTTGCAAAGTTTTTCAAATGCGTCATCCAAATAAAATATATTGACAGGTTTTAAATCTAAATTTCTGGGATCATTTGGATTTCTTCTATAACGCTCGCCGGCGCTTGCAGTGATAAAAAGCTGCTTTCCTACTTCAAATAAATATTTGTACTTTTTAAAATCTTCCGAAAATAGCATCCATTCAAAAGTACCGCTTTCATCTTCGAAAGTAATTCGCCCGTAGTCTTTTCCGGTTTTTGTCGTTCCTTGTTGTACAACAGAAACAATTCCTACAAATTTAGCGGTTTTGGTTAAAAACTTTTCTAACTCTTCTTGTTTTTGCAACAAATCAAGATTTGTGTTACAATAATTATTTATAATAGTTTTATAATTATCCAACGGGTGTCCGGAAACATAAAAACCTGCAATTTCTTTTTCATACCGCAGTTGTTGAATAGGATTCCACGGTTCGCACACAGGCAGTTTGGGAAGCACTTCTTCCTGCATTGCGGGTGCATCATCAAAGATGGAAGTTTGTTGCTGAGCTCCTGCATTATGTTCGCGTGCAGCCCAAAGCAACAATTTCTCCAGAAAGGTCATTTTTTCGTCTCTTTCAGTATGAAAAAACTGCGCCCGATGCACACCGGAAAGCGCATCAAAAGCGCCGGCATACACCAACGATTCCATGTTTTTCTTATTACAATTTTTTGAATTAATACGCTTTACAAAGTCAAAAATCGTTTCAAATTTGCCGTTTTCTTCTCTTTCTTCAATAATAGATCCGATAGCAGCGCTTCCCACGCCTTTGAGCGCCGCCAGTCCAAAACGGACATGTCCCTCCTGGTTTACAATAAATTCTACATCCGATTCATTAATATCCGGAGGTAAAATGCGAATACCGGTTTGCAACCCATCTTCAATAAACTTCTTGATATTGTCCATTTTATCAAGGTTGTTGGTTAGGTTTGCCGCTAAAAATTCGGCCGGATAATGCGCTTTAAGATAGGCAGTTTGATAAGCAATAAGCGCATAGCATGTGGCGTGCGATTTATTGAAGGCATATTCTGCAAATTTTTCCCATTCTTTCCAAATCTTCTTCAAAATATCGGTATCATGTCCCTGTTGTTCCCCTCCGTACATAAAATCCTTCTCCATCTCGTTCATTACTTTCATAATTTTCTTTCCCATCGCTTTACGAAGCGTATCGGCTTGCCCGGGCGTAAATCCCGCCAACAATTGTGAGAGAGACATTATCTGTTCTTGATAAATAGTAATACCATAAGTATCATCCAAATACTTTTCCATTACGGGAATATCGTATTCGATTTTTTCTTTGCCGTGTTTTCGGTTAATGAAAGAAGGAATACTATTCATAGGTCCCGGGCGATACAAAGCAACCATAGCAATCACATCTTCAAAGCATTCGGGCTTAAGATCTACTAAATGTTTTCGCATTCCGGGACTTTCTAACTGGAAAATTCCGGTAGTGTTGCCGTGACCTAAAAGTTGGTAGGTTTTTTCATCGTCTAACGGAATAGCATCAATATCAATATCTAAGTTAAAGCGTTTTTTTATATTTGCTAACGTACTGTCTATAATATTCAGTGTTTTCAACCCTAAGAAATCCATTTTAAGAAGTCCTGCGTCTTCTACCCATTTTCCTTCAAATTGCGTTACAGGAATTTCACTTTTTTTTGAAGTGCTTAATGGAATTTGGGAAATCAAATCTTCTTTTCCGATAATTACAGCGCAAGCATGCACGCCGGTTTGACGCACAGTGCCTTCTAAATTTTGTGCAAACCGGAGTGTCTTTTGTATTAATTCATTGCCGGTTTCTAAAGCTTTTTTTAAATCGGGATTTTCTTTATATGCTTTTTCAAAAGTAGTTCCCGGTGTCTCCGGAACCAACTTTGACAAACGGTTGCTTTCATCTATGGGCAATCGCAGCACACGGGCGCAATCTTTTATGGATACACGCGCTGCCATAGTGCCGAACGTAACAATTTGGGCGACTTTCTCTGATCCATATTTATCTATTACATAGCCAATTACTTTATCACGCCCGGAGTCATCAATATCAATATCCATATCGGGCAATGAAATTCTATCGGGATTTAAAAAGCGTTCAAAAAGCAGATGATATTTGATGGGGTCAACGTTGGTAATGTTTAAGCAATATGCTAAGATAGAGCCGGCTGCAGAGCCACGCCCGGGTCCAAAGCGAATGCCCATGTCTCTACCTGCTTTAATAAAATCCCACACAATAAGAAAATATCCGGGGAATCCCATTTTTTTTACTGTATCCAGTTCAAATTGAATACGCTTTATAATTTCATCGGTTAAAACATCCCATCTTTTATTTGCGCCTTCAAACACTAAATGTTCCAAATAATGATACTCATCTTTAAAACCTTCAGGAACAGGAAATTTTGGGAGCGAGACATCCATTTTCAATGAAATGGCATCTATTTTTGCTACCAATTTTTGAGTATTCTCAATCGCTTCCGGATATTCTGTAAACAGCTCCGACATCTCTTGCGTGGTTTTCAAATATTCCTGTCCGGTATAAGCCATTCCCATATCAGTATCCGCATCTTGCACTGCTGCATCCGTATCTTGTACGGTTTTTCCTGTATTTAAACAAATTAATAAACGATGCGCTTCATAATCTTCCGCATTAACATAATGCACATCATTAGTAGCAATAAAGGGTACATGGCAAGTTTCGGAAAGCTGCTTAATCGCTTTATTTACTAAAAGTTGTGGCTTGTGTCCGTTGTGCTGCATCTCTAAGTAAAAGTCGTTGCCAAAAATTTTCTTATATTTTTCCACGACTTTAACGGTGTTATCCAAATTCAAAATTTCAGGAATAAATCCATTGTTTTCTATAGGATTGTCTGCCATAATAGTTTTGGCAACTTCTCCACCGAGACAAGCAGAGCATGCAATAAGTCCTTCCGAATATTTCTCCAACAACTCCATATCTATACGTGGTGTATAATAGAAACCTTCAATAAATGAGAGTGTTACAAGACGAGAAAGGTTTCTGTAGCCGGTCCAATTTTTAGCCAAGAGAATTAAATGACGTCCGCCACGATCTTCTTTAACATTTTTATCTTTATTGTGCCGCGTGCGTTGCGCCACATACACCTCACAACCCACAATTGCTTTAAATTTATCTTCTTTATTTTTAATATCTTTGTTAAACTTTTCAACTGTATCCACAAATTCAAATACGCCATACATGTTGCCGTGATCGGTAATTGCCATCGCGCGTTGCCCATCATCGTATGCCTTTTGAATCAATTTTTTTGTTTTGGCAAACCCATCCAAAATAGAATACTCAGTATGTACGTGAAGGTGCGAGAAGTTACTCATAATGAATATAGTTTAATTGTTTTATGTAGCGCTACAAATATCCTAATTTTTTTGATTTTGATAACCAAAAAAGAATATTTTTGTAAGCCAAAAAAACATTCAAATGCAAACTCAAGAAATAATCGCAACACATGACCAGTTATACGAGGTAGCAAAACAAATTTTAAATACCTATCCCAATCACCGTATTTTTAGCTTTAACGGTGAAATGGGCGCAGGAAAAACTACGCTGATTAAGGCTATATGCAAATATTTGAATATTCAAAATATTCCCTCCAGTCCTACGTTTGCAATAATAAATGAATATTGGACACCGAAAAACGAACCGGTATATCACTTTGATTTTTACCGTATTGAACGTCCGGAAGAAGCAATTGCCATTGGACTTTTTGAATATTTGGAAAGTGGACACTATTGCTTTATGGAGTGGTCGGAAAATATTGAAACTGTTTTGGATGATGAACGGGTAAAAATCAAAATAGAACGCATAGATGACCAAACACGCAAATTTACCTTCTGATGAACACTTCTTTTAATCCCGAACACACGCTCGAACCGCAGCTTTCACCTATCGGAATTGATGCAAGCACCGTTAGGGCTACTATCGGTATGCTCTCTTCCGAAACGCTGTTTGAACCGTTGATGCTTTCGCTTAAACAGATTGAGGAGCTTGCGGATGAACATGTGGCAGTGCTTATTCAAAGAGGATTAGGGCTTGAACACGGTATATCCGATTACCAATTTACGGAATATGGCGCTGATATTATGGAAGATGAGCTTCCTATCATTGCGCTTTCTACCATTGTTTTAAAGCATGCGCCGTTTTCAATAGAAGATATTTTCTTTTTGAAAAACAAACAAATTATTATTTCGACGGCTCTTCCTGAAGTGTTTACCCATGAAATGGTACAATTTTTACAAGAAAAAAAGATTACGGCGGTGGGCATTAATTTTCTCAATTTAGAAAACTATCAAATACAAGATACGGTTTGGCAATTGGTTTCAGCCTTTCTGTTTTCTCGCAATTTTCAACATAGTGTTCAATTAAATCCGCTATTTTTGAAAGGCGTATATTGTTACAATGGAGAAATTTGCAATCGCGCCATTGCTGAAAATGCCGGTGTGCCGTGGAAGGATTTGGTGGAATTGTGTTGGAATTGGAATTAGTTTGGGCTGTGATTTTTGGTTTTTTTGATTTGCGTAACAATCAACGAATAAACAGGAAAGAATTTCAGAGCTTCTACAGATGTTGTAACAATACCTTCGCTTCCAACGCCATTTTCAAAAATGCAAACCATCTTTTGCCCAAATCTTTCAACGATGCGCCAATGAGATACACAACATCTTAACAAATAATCTTTTAGAATTTGAGTCGCCCAAATACGGAATAAAGTAGCGGCATGAGATTTTATACGATAACCAACTGAAATAATTGCATCTAAATTATAAAAGGATATATTTCTTTTAATTTCTCTTTTCCCTTCAAATCGAACTATTAAGAAATCCTTAATAGTTCGAAATTTCTCTAATTCTCCTTCTTCAAAAATATTTTTCAGATGTATATTAATATTGGGTACTGTGGTTTGAAGCAAGTCTGCCATTTGCGCTTGTGTCAGCCAAACCGTTTCGTTTTCTATTCTAACCTCTAATTGGATGTCGTTATCCAATTGATAGATAGCAATTTCATTCTGATTAGTTTTCATTGGAGTACCATTTAGCTTGTCACGCAAATATACATTCTGAAAAGGCGTTTGTCAAGATGGTAGATTATTTTTTAGCTTTTTACCTTTTATCTGAGGATGTGAAGTGTCCCAAAATTTGGGACAGTTGAAGTTGCTTTCGGAAGATGGCAAAATGCGTTTAATAGATGTTGCGAATGAAAAACAACTTTTTCGCGTCATCCAATCTATTCTTTCACCCAAAGCCGAGCCGTTTAAACAATGGACGGCGTAAGTTGCTAAAGAATGGTTAGACCAACTACAAGATCCTGAATTGTCTATTAAACAGGCAATGCTGGATTACAAACGACTTGAATACTCTGATAATTGGATTAAACAAGAATTGGAACTGGAAACAGGTAAATCTGCCATTTCTTTGCTTAATGCCAAATCAGGAATAGCTAAACTTAAAAAGTAACCACCGCCCCCAAACGTTTAGCAATTTTTTCTCGACGTTCCAATAATCGATGTAAAGATTTATACATTAAATTAATCAATCTTTCATTATTAGAATTTTCATCAATTTCTCTTAAAATTAATTTGCTATGTTGTTCAAGTGCGCGCAATATGAGCATTGAGACTGTTTCATCTACAATTTTATTAAGTTTGTGAATATTATTAGTAGCACTTCGTGTAACGATGTCAAATCTTCCCAGCCATTGTTCACTAATTTCCGGCTCATCATTAAATAAATAGGAAATCATAAAACCTGCAATCTCTTTATCATCTATTGTTGAAAAATAAGTTTTTATAGCATCTTGATGTAGGGCAGTTTTGACTATTTCTGAATATCCAAAATATATTATTTGGAGCAACGAATTTGAAATCCGTATTTTTTGACGATCTAACTCGTTAAAAATATGTTGGTCAACGCGACTTTTGATAGAATACGATTCCCCTTTCTCATCAAATTCTTCTACATCAACTTCAAACATTCCGTGTTTTAAAAGGAGCAAAATGATATTTTTCTCAGCCTCTTCCAGCCGATTATCAGTTCCCAATTTTGCTTGTCGCGGCAACATCTCAACAATATCCACTACTCCACTTTGCCCACCCAATCCTTCAGTCCTTCCATCCCTCAGCCCTTCAGCCCTTCTCGCCTTCAATCCTTCATGCTTCTTCCACACCGCTTTCCGCAATTGCGCATTCAGCGTTTCTTCCGATAGTTGAAAAAGTTCGGCACATTCTTTGATATAAAACGCTCGTGCGACAACGTCGGGAATATCTGCTACATTTTGAATGATTTCGTTTACCATTCCGGCGCGCTTCATCGGATCATTTCCGGCTTCTTTCGACAACATTTTAGCTTTAAAAAGAATAAAACTTACCGAATTTTCCTGAAAGTAGGCTTTTAAATCCTCCTGACTTGTTTTTCTTGCAAATGAATCTGGGTCTTCGCCTTCGGGGAGCATTACGGTTTGCACATTCAATCCGTTTTCCAACAACATGTCAATACCTCGCAACGAGGCTTTTATTCCGGCAGGATCGCCATCATATACCAATGTAATATTCTGAGTTTGGGTGGCAATCAGTTTTATTTGCCCTTTCGTCAATGCCGTGCCGGAAGATGCTACCACATTTTCGATTCCTGCGGCAAACATCGAAATTACATCCGTGTAACCTTCCACCAAATACACATTGTCGTGCGCACGAATTGCTTTCTTTGCAAAAAAGAAACCATACAATATGTCGCTTTTGTGATATACTTCGCTTTCAGGTGAATTAAAGTATTTGGCAATCTTTTCTCCTTGTTTTAATGTACGTGCGCCAAATCCGAGTGTTTTTCCTAAAGCGCTGTGAATCGGAAAAATAACACGCCCGTGAAAAAAATCGAACAATTTGCCGCTTTCGCTTTCTTTGGTTAATCCCAATGCGAGTAACTGTTCTTTCTTATATCCTTTTTGTAATGCAGTTTGCGTAAAAGTATCCCAACCCTCCGGATTATAGCCTAATTTGAATTTTTTAATGATCGCTTCATTGTATCCACGTTCTTTAAAGTAACTCAAGGCAATATTTCGCCCGTCTTCCGTATCAAAAAGTTGTTCAATGAAATAATTTTCAGCAAATTGATTTACCAGCAACAAACTCTCTTTTTTACTTTCCTCTTCAATCTCTTCTGTTGTTTTTCTTGCATCTTCTTCAATGGTAATGTTGTATTTTTTAGCCAGATAACGCAATGCCTCAGGATAAGAAATCTTTTCATGTTCCATAACGAAGTGCACGGCATTTCCTTTGGTATCACACACAAAACAATTGAAGATACCTAACCGCGGGCTTACATACATAGACGGATTTTTATCATCGTGAAAAGGACAAACACCCACCCAATTTTGTCCACGACGTTTTAATGAAACAAAATCACCGACTACCTCTTCAATCTTGGCAATCAACATTATTTCATCAATTGTTTTTTTGGAAATCATAAAGATCTTCAATTTCAGCCGTCAAAAGTATAATTTTCTGTGACACTTCGTGATCTTTGTGCTCTCTGTATTGAAATTTCTTTTTTAGCACAGAGACACTGAATGCGCAGAGTCTCACAGAGTTTTTTATAATTTTAATATCATTTGAAGTTTAACCTCCGTTTTGTGCGGTGCATCAATCAATTCTAAACCACTGCCCATTTGATGTTTATTAAAAAGCAACAGACGTGATACTTTGCCTTGGATTTCAAATTGTTTGCATTTCCATTTTATGATAAAGTAGCTTTTACAACCTCTATAATAATAGCTACTTATGGTAAATGTATAAGAGAGGTCGTTTTCGTAAGCGTATAATCGCTCGTCATAAGTATCGGTATCGAACAAGGCAAACCTCAGTTTAAAATCCAATCCGATTTTAGAAATATTAATACTTACATCTTGGTAGGCAAGCAATCCAAATAGATTTTCTTTTTTAGAGGTATTTTTGTTGCAAATACCACTTATCTCAGACTTTAATTGCAGAAATTGCAAAAAAGTACAAGAAAGTATTGCTCGCAAACGATGTTGTTGAGTTTCTAATATTTGATTGTAAATTACATCTTCTCTAAAATTTTTGGTTTGTGTTTTATATGTATAACGTATCAATAACGCACAATTTCTGGCAATTGCAATATCAAGTCGCAATGAAGCGTCGAGATGAGCTAAAGGTTTATCTATCAAATATCGTAGCCAATGAAATTGATACATGTCGAAAAGTGCCACCATATTTACTCTTTTTGAAAGCACAATTTCGGAAGTAAGTAAGAGCCCTGTTTCATTATTCAGCTTACTGTTTTTAGAATAAGATTTTCCATCAAATGCGACAAAATTTTTGCTAAAATGTCGTATTAGTGCGGAGAGTTTTACACGTGGATCTACTTTAAAAATAGTGCCTTGCAAAATTCCATAACCATTGGTGCTGCTTGCTGCAAATTCTCCGAAAAGGATGTGATGTTTTATTAATACTTGATAATCGATGCTTGCATTACAAAAACCTTTCCCTGAAAAATCAAAATATTGGTATGCTCTTGAAGAGGGTAGTACCGACAATGAAAATTCGGTGCGCGTGATTTGTGTTCCAATTTTGAAACTTTTTAAATGTGCATGAAAATGAGCTCCATATGCTCTGTTAAACAATGCATTACGTTTATTAAGTTCTGTTTCGGTTCGATGTAATCCTGTGTTTGAAATAGCGCCTTCAAAAGCAAAAATATCAGGTTCTATTTCTACAATATTTCCATCAAAAAAACGGTGCCCGAAAAAAAATGTACTACTAAATTTGTAAGTTCCTAATTGTAATGCGATGCCTTTCAAAAAAATACTTTGACTCATGGCAGTTACCGGACGCTGTACAGCGCCTGTTTTTCTGATTTCTCCGGAACTGTTGTTTAGAAATCCACTTCCCATAATCATTCCCTGCCCGAAATGAAGTCTATAATCACCTATAATGATGGATTGTAAAATGCCAATGTTTTTCACTTGCAAATGAAAAGAATAAAACCCAAAACCTTGTTTTTGAGAACCTTTAAAAAACTCTTCGCCGGCATTCTTTTTGCCGGCAAATCCCAATGTAATATGCTCGCTTGTCGAAAAATTATATCGAAAGACGTATTGTTGCGCTGTTCCCACATAATGCGTGTTTCTGCTTTTGTCATAACCGGCTTTTTGTTCCAATATTTGTGCATAACGGATTAACAGTTTGTGTTTTGGTCGTTTAAATAGCGATTTAAAACTACGTTTCTGTTCTTTAACGGCAGCGGTGATAATATAAGGCTCAAGTTGTTGTACATATTCTATAGTAAATCCTTCTATCGAAACCAATTCATAAATGGTGACTAAAAATCCATTTTCGGCAATATATTTTTGAAGTTGGTAATATTGATAATCAGACATTTTTAGTATAAGAAAAGCGACTTCAGGAGGCAAATCGTTGATGTTAATTTTTTCCAATGTTCCATAAATTTCGGATAGTTCTTCCATGAAATCGCTTTCATTTTCTATATCGAAATTTTCTATTTCTTCGATGAGGTTGTTTTCGAGATAGATGTGGGTAAAGGTGGAATCTATTTGCGCGAGGGTAGTTGCTGGGAGTAAGATTAGTAAGAATAGTTTTTTCATGAGTTTGATATTTATTGAGTTTTTTTAGCACGCAGATGACGCAGATTATCAGGATTTACGCAGATTTTTAAATTAAATTATGTTTTTTCCTGTCGTTGTCAAAGGCTTTTCTACAAACTTCTGGCTTCATTCCGAAATTAAATAATAATCCTACTTCTTTGTTGGTCGCTTTTAAATAATTTATTAGTTGTAATTCGTTTTCAGAGACTAAATAATCTGCTGCCTTTAACTCTAAAATAATTAAATCATTCACAACAAGATCTGCTTTATATTTTCCAACAAGGTACCTTTGATAATATACATTAATAGCTTTTTGAGATTCAACTTTAAAACCTCTTTTTATTAGTTCAAAATAAAAAGCATTTTGATAAACATTTTCCAAAAAGCCAAACCCTAACTCATTATAGACGCAATAAAATGCTTCGATAATTTTAGCTGTCAAATCCTTATATTTAAAATTTTTCATTTATTATATTTTGAATAATATCTGCGTAAATCCTGATAATCTGCGTCATCTGCGTGCTAAAAAAAGTATTGTATTCCCACAAACGGCGAAAATCCTAACCGATAATCAAAACCTCCACCCACACCAAATTGCACTTTCTTCCACCAAAAAGAAAATTGCATGTTCACTTTTTTTGCCGACAACTCAATGATAAACCCATAAAATTTTTCTCTAAAACAGATAGTTGCAGCAATATCAAAAAATCCTGGAAGTTGTTTGGAAGCAGCTACTGCCAATAATACTTTATCGCTTAGCTTAAAATCTAACATTAATGTATATACCATCGGAATTTTTTCTTTTCCTGTTAATCCGTATTTCAAACTTGCCGGATTGTATGCTGATATACCAACGCCTACTTTTTGCGTAATCCGCCCATAAAGCGATAAATCGAAGGTAAATGAGTGCTTTTTTAGATAATTTTCCGCATGATACAAAAGATAATGCATTTGCAATCCAAAAGAGACTCGTTTGGCAAATGCACGCGCATATCCGGAAGAGATTGTTAATATTCCATATTTTGAATACCCAAAGTGGGAAACACTTAATGTTACCGCATTTCCTTTAATATTATAACTTCCAAATATAGTTGCCGTACATAATTCCCTTAGTAGGAATTGATTTTGAGAAGACAAAGAAATGTTTCCATAAGGAATCCATGCTTGTACTGAGAAATTTTGATTTCGATTATGAAAAAAGAAGTAATCAGCAACGAAAACTTGTTCTTCTTGTGCAAAAATAAAAGAGGATAAAAAACTGAAAAATGGCATTAAACACCAGCCAATGAGTAATTTACGAGACATGGTAGTTAGTTTTAGTTTGTAATAGTAATTCAGCGGCAAATATATAATGCCAAAATCCGTTTTCGGAAAAAAATATGATTTTTTTTTCTTGTTGATTTTCAGATTCTTAATTCCGCAACAACGAAATCCATGTATAAACGGGGTAATGATCTGATATTGAAATGTTTGTTCCAACTGTGTGCCCATACGATTTATAGGCTTTATCGTGCAAGATGTAGTCAATCCTGAAGTTGGGAAAAATTTCTCCCAAATAGGTTCGCCCCATTCCTTTACCACTTGCTCTGAAAGAATCTTTTAAATTGCCTGCTACTTTGTTGTAAGCAAAAGAAGCAGGTGAATCATTCAAATCGCCGCAAACAATAATATAATGAGGACAATTTTTAAGATGTTGCTTTAATACTTTTGCCTGTTCTGTTCTGATATCGAAAGCAAGCCCTATTTTTTCATATAAAACTTTTATTTTTTTCTGCCATTTCGGATCATTCATACGGCTGATCATCAATTGTTTACCTATCTCATAATCTTCGTTTTCAAAATGAAGGGAAGCCAAATGGCAATTGTAAACACGAACGGTATCGTTTTTGTGTTTAAATTCTATGTATGTGGCAATTACGGTGCTGTCGGGCATTACCACAATTCCTTTTCCTATAATTTTGTTTTTGGAAAATGTGGCAAATCCATAAAAAAACTCATTATTTCTGTTTGCAGTAAAATATTCAAAGTGATAGTTTTTATCTTTTAGCTTTAAAATCGAAAGTAACGTATCGGTTGTGTTAAAGTTTAATTTTTTCGATTTGTCGCAAAAATATTCTTGAAAGCACACAATATCAGGTTGTTCTTCATTGATAAACCGGAGAATTTCATTTTTTTTCTGCTGGCGTAATTTTTTATCCTCAGTGTCATATAAGCCAAACAGTTTTACATTATAACTCATTACTTTAACGCAATTTATGCATTTAGGTGGTTTTTCTGCTCCTTTAAGTTGAAAATGTTTATCAATCGTGCCAACATTTAATAAGATTAAAGAAAGTGAAAGTAAAGAAAATTGATATTTTATTGGAAGCCATAAGATTACAAACAATGCATTGAGTGCTAAAATGTAGATAAATCCCAATCCGCAAAATGCGCCGAAACTAAACCATGTGGACGGTATATATTGTGCTAAAAATGCAAACAACAGTCCTAAAGCGGCTGCACAATTTGCAATAAATAAAGGAATAATGAGTATTTTTCTGAGTGAAAAAGAAGATTTTTTAGCCATATAATTTTTTAAAGATACCGTAAAATAATTTTTTATCCATAAACGAATTTTTAAGTAATTTATTGGCTACTAAGGATGCTTTAAAATATAAGGATTTAAAAATACAATTATACTTTTTCCGATAACTAAAACAAAAGATTTAGCCTAAAAAATGAGCTTTTCACCTTGCCGACAATGTTTCTTTTATCTTTGCGAACTTTAATTATTAAGACAAAAGTCAATATGAAAAAAATCTTTCTTTTTATTTTAACAACGATTTCAATTACTGTTATTTCTCAAACACTTACTTTAGAAGGTATTTTTAAAGACGGAATTTTACGCGGCGAGGGCATTTCCGGATTTCAACCTATGCCTACCAGCGATTTTTACACTGTAACCACAAGTTCAGGAATTGACAAACACAATTTTGCTACCGGTGAATTTTTAGCTACAATATTGTCTGATGAAATGCTAACATCTTTATCTAAGGATAGTTTAACCATTTCCAAAATTAATTCATATTCTTTTTCTAAGAATGAAGATAAAATATTACTGGCTATTGATATTGAATATATTTACAGAAGAACGACCAAAGGATTTTATTATGTATTTGATATAAAAGAAAATACATTAAAATCTGTGAGCGATGCGACCAAAGGAAAAATTAACTTTCCTACATTCTGCGATAATGGAGATAGAATAGCATTTGTGCGCGATTTGAATCTATTTTATTTGGATTTGAAAACCGGAAAAGAGGTGCAAGTTACGTTTGATGGCAAAGAAAATCACATTATAAATGGACTTCCCGATTGGGTGCATGAAGAAGAATTAGATATGTCTAAAACATTCTATTGGTCGCCAAACGGAAAGTATTTAACTTATATGCGTTTTGACGAAAGTGAAGTGAAAGAGTTTTCTATGACCATTTGGGGTGAGCTATATCCTGAAGAGTATAGATACAAGTATCCGAAAGCGGGCGAAGATAACTCCGAGGTTGAAATCTATGTGTATGATATTCAAAAAAATAAAACTGAAAAAGTGGAAATAGAAACCTTAGTAGAAGTATATTATCCGCGTTTGTTTTGGCTTCCCAATTCCGTTGATTTAATGGTTTTACAATTAAACAGGCTACAAAACAAATTGGAATTTGTTAAATATAATGTGTTGAACCACAATTATACGACTGTTTTTACCGACACCAATCCTTATTGGTTGAATGTTACCAAAAACTACTATTTTTTATCCGATAATAATTCCATGATTCTTACATCGGAGCGAGACGGATTTAATCATATTTATTTGATTGATTTTAAAGGAAATATTAAACAGTTAACCTCCGGAAATTGGGAAGTCGCTTCTATAGAATATGTAAATCATAAAACCAAACAGATTTATTATTTATCGAATGAAAAAGATAGGCTGGGGCGCGATTTATATGTGATTGATTTTGCAGGAAAGAAGAAAACCCGACTTTCTAAGGGAGACGGTTGGAATACAGTGGCATTCAGCGCAGGTGGCGGCTATTATCGAAATAGATTTTCCACTCCTACACAACCTCATTATTATACTGTTAATGATCATAAAGGAAATGAATTGCGTGTATTGCAAGATAACATGAATCTGAAAGCCAAAATGATAACGTATAATTGTGTGGATAAGGAGTTTTTTCAAATTACTACTCCTGAAGGAGTTATCATGGATGGTTGGATGATGAAGCCCGCTGATTTTGACCCCGCAAAAAAATATCCGGTGTTGGTATATACTTATGGAGGTCCCGGCTCTATGGAAGTGAACAGGAATTTTAACGTAGAAGCATGGTATCAATATCTTACACAAAATGGATATATCATTGCTTGTGCCGATGGGCGTGGCTCGGGCGGCAGAGGAGACGCCTTTAAAAAAGTAATTTACAAACAAATGGGAAAATATGAAAGTGATGACCAAATTGCTTTTGCACAGTATTTAAAAACATTGCCTTACGTAAGTCCTGAACGAATCGGAATTTGGGGATGGAGTTTCGGCGGTTACCTCTCTGCGCTATCGCTGTTTAAAGGGGAAGATGCATTCGCGATGGCAATTGCAGTGGCGCCGGTAACCAATTGGCGTTATTACGATAACATTTACACCGAGCGCTTTATGCGGACGCCTCAAGAAAATCCCAATGGCTATGATGATAATTCGCCTATGTTTTTGGCAGATAAATTACAGGGGAAATTTTTGATGATTCACGGAACGGCAGATGATAACGTGCATTTTCAAAATGCGGTAGATTTGGCAACCGCTTTGAATAATGCCGGCAAACATTACGAAATGTTTTTCTATCCTAATAAAAATCACTTTATTACCGGTGGAAATACAAGATTCCATTTATATACTTTAATGACAGATTTTATTTTCAAGAACTTGTAACACATGAAACAATTCTTAACCTTTGTGAATAAAGAATTTATGCACATTTGGCGCGACAAACGCACCATATTGGTAGTGATTGGATTGCCCATTATGCAGATGATCTTATTTGGATTTGCTATTTCAACAGAGGTTCGTAATATACGCTTTGGGGTGTTCAATCCTTCAAAAGATGCGATTACATTAAAATTGGAAGAGCATTTTAGAAATAATCCTTATTTTACATACATTGAGGATGTTACAGATCCAAATCATTATGTTGATTATTTTAAGCAAGATAGAGTGGATATGATTTTGGTGTTTGAAAATAATTTTGAATACAAACTTACGCATCAAGGGAAAGCACATATTCAGGTACTTACTGACGGAATAGATCCGAATAGTTCTACTGCTATTGCCAATTATGCCAATCAAATTATTCAAAAATTTCAACAAGAAAATATTATACAAGCGCCTGCCGGAAATATTATTATTCCGCAAATCAGATTGTTGTATAACCCACAGATGAAATCGGCTTTTAATTTTGTGCCTGGGGTCATGGGTTTGGTTTTAACAATTATTTGCGCGATGATGACTGCTGTTTCTATTGTGCGAGAGAAAGAACGCGGTTCTATGGAAGTGCTGTTGGTTTCTCCCATCAAACCTATTTATATCATGATCTCTAAAATGTTACCCTATTTGGTCATCTCGGTTTTCATCATGTTACTCATTATTTTGCTTTCTGTTTTTATGTTGGGCGTTCCCATGGCAGGAAGTTACTTTACTTTTAGCTTGGTATCGCTTGTATTTGTGATTGCCATGCTTGCCTTGGGATTATTAATTTCTACATTAGTTGAAAATCAAGTAATCGCACTCTTAATATCAGGTATGGGACTGATGATGCCTACTGCACTACTCACCGGAATGATTTTTCCCATAGATAACATGCCCTGGCTACTGCGCACCATATCAACACTTTTACCGGCACGTTGGTTTATCGCTGCCATTCGCAAAGTAATGATTGAAGGATTGGATTTTATGTATATCTACAAAGAGTTTATTATTCTTTGTTTGATGACATTGGCGTTGTTGATGATTAGTTTGAAAAAATTTAAAATCAGGTTGGAATAAAAACATAGGGGTTGAAAATTTTCAACCCCTACAATGTTATCATAAAATTGATGGAAAATTAATCCCCTAACGTTGCTACCATTACGGCTTTGATAGTGTGCATACGGTTTTCCGCTTCATCGAATACGATAGACATCGGTGACTCGAAAACATCTTCCGTAACTTCCATAGATTCAAGACCAAATTTTTTGTGGATATCTCTACCTACTTCTGTTTCCAAATTATGGAATGCAGGTAAGCAATGCAAGAATTTCACTTTTGGGTTGCCGGTAGCTTTCACTACGTTCATATTTACTTGGTAAGGTTTCAACAATTTAATACGTTGCTCCCAAACTTCTGCGGGTTCTCCCATAGATACCCAAACATCTGTATATAAGAAATCTACACCTTTTACACCTTCTTCTACTTTATCGGTAAGCGTAATTTTTGCGCCGGTTTCTTTAGCAATTTCAAGACATTTGGCTACCAATGATTCTTCGGGCCAACATTCTTTTGGAGCTACCGCGCGAAAATCCATTCCCATTTTCGCAGCGCCTACCATTAAGCTGTTACCCATGTTGTTGCGTGCATCTCCAAGATATGCAAACGAAACGTGATGCAACGGTTTGTCGCAATGTTCTTGCATCGTTAAAAAGTCCGCCAAAATTTGAGTGGGGTGAAACTCATTGGTTAAGCCGTTCCAAACGGGCACGCCGGCGTATTTTCCAAGCGCTTCTACAATATCTTGTCCATAGCCACGATACTCAATGCCGTCGTACATTCTACCCAATACGCGTGCGGTATCTTTCATGGATTCTTTTTTGCCCATTTGCGAACCGGAAGGTCCTAAATAAGTTACATGTGCGCCTTGATCCAAAGCAGCTACTTCAAATGCACAACGTGTTCTGGTAGAGTCTTTTTCAAACAAAAGCACGATGTTTTTTCCTTTTAGTCTGGGCTGCTCGGTGCCGGCATACTTAGCGGTTTTCAAGTCAGCTGACAGCTTCAGTAAATACTTAATTTCTTCCGGAGTGAAATCCAACAACTTCAAAAAGTTTCTGTTTCTTAAATTAAATGCCATAAAATTAATGTTTTATAGGGTTAGTAATCTTTTTCAAATTCCGCCGCGAATATCCATATTTTTTTTGAATAAACATCTTATTATTTCATCGCCTTTTCATCCACCACTTTACCACGTAAAGGCATCTCCGCCGTAATCCCTTCCTTAACCTCTACATAAAAACCATCAGAAAGCCCAATTTTTACAGGAGTTTTGATATATTTTTCCTTATCTTCTTTATGTGGATTTTCAACATAAACGAATGCCGAATCGGCAGCAAATTCCAATGTAAACTCCGGAACGGCTAATACATTTTCAGCTTTTTCTGTAACAATCTCGCCATTAGCGCTGTACCCCGATCGTATAAAATTATCGTCATTCACTTTATGCACAGCGGCTTTTACTCCAAACAATGTGGCGCCATTTTCCATCGTTCCTTTTGGGGCAATATATTCCAAACGGGCATCAAAATTTTCATCCTGCATTGCTCCGATGATTAAACTTACATGATTTCCTACCTTAATTCTGCCCACTTCCGTTTCATCAACATTTCCCACAAAAATCAAATCATTCATGTTGGCAATAGTGGCAATCGTGGTTCCGTCGTTAAAGGTATTGGCCTGAATGACAGAGTTTCCTACTTTTACGGGAACGTCTAAGATCATTCCCGAAATCGTAGCTTTCACTAAAGTATTGCTATATTTTGCCGTACTTTTTGATATGCCTTCTTTAATAATTTGCAGATTTTCTTGCGCATTATTATACTCTTCTTTAGCAGTACGTAATTGAGTTTCTGCCTGTTCGAATGCTTCTTTTGAAGAAACGCCGGATTTATAGAGTTTTTCGGTTCTGTCAAAATTATTTTGTGCATGTTCCAAATTAATTCCCGCAGTATTTAACCGCGATTCTGCGCTGTTTAACTGTGCAATATCCGGAATTACCTGTACTTTGGCGATCACATCGCCGGCTTTTACCAATTGTCCGGCATCTTTATACAGCTCTACAACAATCCCTGAAATCTGAGGTTTGATCGCCACTTCATTTCTCGGCTCTACCGTTCCTGTGATGATGGTTTTTTTCTCAATAGTTTTTATTTCAGGCATTACGGTTTCATATTTTACCTCTTTTGTACGCGATTTATTCCATAAAAAAACAAACGTACCAATTAAAAGGATGCCAAAAATGAGAAACAAAAGGGTTTTTAAGATTTTTTTCATGACAAATAATTATGAAGTGCAATAATAGTAAAAAATCTTATTTTTGCGCTACGTCTTTAAGTAAAAAAATATATGCAAAAACCTATTCTTACTCCGGCACAAGCCGTAGCAAAAATAAAAAGCGGAATGACTTTAATGATTGGTGGTTTTCTCGCCGCCGGCTCTCCGATTAAAATTTTAAAGGCATTGGCAGAAAGTGATATTCGTGATTTAACTATTATTTGTAATGATACGGCTTTCCCCGATAGAGGAATCGGGTTATTAATTGCGGCAAAAAAAGTAAAAAAGGTTATCGCCTCTCATATCGGAACAAATCCGCTTACCGTAGAGCAATTTAACAATAAAGAAACTGAAGTGATTTTTGTGCCGCAAGGCACTTTAGCTGAGCAAGTTCGTTGCGGTGGATCAGGTCTGGGAGGCGTGCTCACCCCCACAGGATTAGGCACTGTGGTTGCCGACGGAAAGCAAATCATTACGCTCGACGAAAAAGAATATTTGTTAGAAAAGGCATTACGCGGAGACATTGCGCTGATTGGAGCAAATATCGGCGATACTGCCGGAAATCTTTACTACAAAGGCACAACGCAAAATTTCAATCCCTTGATGGCAATGGCTTGCGATATTGTAATTGCAGAAGTAGAAGAATTGGTCATTGCCGGAGAAATCCCCATGGAGAATGTACATACACAAGGAATTTTGGTGGATTTTATTGTGCGATAGAGCTAAAAGGCGGAAAGCAGAAAGCGGAAGAAAAATTCCTTCTCCTCTGAGAGGAGAAGGTGGCAGACGGCGACTTGTCGCCGGATGACGGAAGAGGTGAGTTAAATGGCGAAGCGAGACGGGGTAGTTTAAAAATCATTAATTACTAAATATGAAGTCCCTTATCAGACTAAGAATGAGTGCACATGATGCACATTACGGCGGAAACCTTGTAGATGGCGCCCGCATGTTGCAACTTTTTGGCGATGTTGCTACCGAATTATTAATTATGCATGATGGTGACGAAGGCCTTTTTTGTGCTTACGACAGTGTAGAGTTTTTAGCGCCCGTATATGCCGGTGACTATATTGAAGCTACCGGTGAGATTACGCAGATAGGCAACAGCTCTCGGAAAATGGTGTTCGAAGCGAAAAAAGTAATTGCGCCCCGTACGGATATTAGTCCTTCCGCTGCTGACGTACTGTCCGAACCGATCGTGGTATGTCGCGCTTCAGGAACGTGTGTTGTGCCAAAGGCTTGCCAACGGAAATAAGATGATAAAAAATCCCCTTCAAATTTTGAAGGGGTGGCTTGTAAAACAAGACGAGGTAATTTACTCTTACGGCGTCCGAAGCTCGATATCTTCCTCAATATCCCAAAAACCTTTAATTGATATTTCTTTGTCAATGTAGAAGATTTTTTCGGGTTGTATTTTTTTGCGATAATTTCCGGTATCCCATTTTTCGTTTTTATTCCTATCTTCGGTAACTTTAACACTGTAATTGCCCGGCAAAAGATGTTTGTACTCCAAAGTTTTAGAAGATGATATGATATCTTTACGAATGGTTTTTTGATTAGACGAAAGCAACTCCACAATAAAATCCGCGCCGTTTTTAATATCTACTTTATAATGAATGATTAAATTGCCGTAATCTTTCTCTGTTTTTTTTGACAATGAAGTCATTATAGTGTCATTAGTAGTGCCATCATATCCAAAAAACAAGGAATCTCGAAGCCAAATTGTGTAGTTAACTTTCGGTTCAAAATTAAAAGGGATCGGAACTTGCATAACGAAACTATCCGGAATACTTATGTGAATTTCCGTAGTGTCTTTTCCACTTAAATGCGTAGCAATAATGAACATTGGTACACTATCCACAGGTTTTACAGGATAAGAAAAATTGAGCAGGGTAGGGGCGTACAAAGCATCTTTATTGGATATATTAATGTTTAAAACAGATCTGACTGTTGTTGCACTTCTTCCCGCTTGTTGCCGAGGTTTGTATGGAAGCAATTCTACCGTATCTATACGAATATCATCGGTTTGAATATAAACAATTGCCGATTCTTCAAAAAACGTTTTTAAATATATAGAGAGTGTATCTCTTGTAGGGTTAATTTTTGAAAAAAAATCTATGAGCGTGTCACTTCCTATTTGAAAATCAAAATAATCTACGGGAATTTTATATGAAAAATGATAGATGCCCTTTTGAGGATTAATATAAGGCGCAAGTAGTTGCACCGTATCCGCTTCCTGAAACATGTGCAAAGTTATAAATGTAGCGGTGTCTGCCATAAGCAACGAATCCGTAGCATAATATTTGGCTTGAACCATGCTGTCTCCAAAAGCGATCAATTCATTCGGAAGATCGTATTTTAAATTGGAGTTAATATCTCTAAGTGCAAACACCTTGTAGCTTTGCGGTTTGAGATGATGAAAAATAAATCCCCCTTGCTCATTTGTTTTGGTTAAATAATTGGGACGTGTTGTAAAAGGCAAAGAATCAATGTCATTTTCGTATAACATCACAAAACATCCCGTCTCAGGTTTGTTGGTTTCCGCATTCACCACCATTCCAAAAAGTTTATGCTGATCTATGGAATCTCCGGTAGAAAATGCGTAATTGTAGCTTGCTAACTTGTTCCCTTCGCGAAAATCTTGAATACAATCTGCAAAGAGTATGTTATAGGTAGTATTTTTACGAAGCGTATCATTCATTTTTATAACCACCGATTTGCCCTGGGTGGTATAATCAATATGTTCGTTCAAAGGGGGCGAAAAAATAATATTTTCAATCGGATTATTTAGTGTAACAAATTCATCAAAAGTGATTTTAATTATTTTTCCTTCAAAGTTGGTCGTCCCGCTTTCCGGCTTTTCACTCACCACTTTTGGCGGTGTAGTATCTCTTGGACCTCCTGATGGCGTAAGTGTTCTGGCGCAACTTGCAAGCAAGAGACATAGAAGAAGTAGGTTTAGTGCGTTTTTATGCATAATAGAAATACAGATAAAACTGATTTATAGGTTATTAATTTTAAATTTTTCGCGAAAATATAGAATTTTCTTTGTTTTAAAGTTTATTCGTAAGGAGCTACTATTTAATAAAACTAACAAATAGAAAATAAATTATCTTCGCAAGTTATTTTTTACATTGTTATTATGCACAAAATAGAACTTCATCCTATCTTAGAGATTCCTAAAAACAAAGAAGTTACATTTTTATTTAATGGTAAAGAAATTATTGGGCATGCTGACTATACCATTGCAGCGGCGTTGCATCAGGCAGGTTTTCCGGTGCACAGTCATAGTTTAGATGGTCGTGAGCGTAGTTTAGAGTGCGGCATAGGCAAATGTGGCGCTTGTGAAATGTTGGTGGACGGAAAAATTAAACGGATTTGTATCACTAAAGTGGACGGTATTAAAGAAGTAGCCGAAGTAAACAGCCAGGTACTTCCAAAAGAGGAGGTTTCTAATACACAAAAAGAGGTTAAAATCTATAAAACCCGCGTAGCGATTATCGGTGCCGGTCCCGCAGGATTGGCTTGCAGGGAAGAACTTAACAAATTTGAAATCTCCAATATTGTAATTGATAATAACGACCGAATCGGTGGGCAATTTAATATGCAAACCCACCAGTTTTTCTTTTTTGAAAAGGAAAAGTTGTATGGTGGTCTGCGCGGATTTGAAATCTCGTCGCACCTTGCCGGTGAAGATCATACAGGAATATTCCTTAATTCAACGGTTTGGGATCTTTTGGAAGGCAAACGCATTGCCGTAAAAAATATGCTTACTGAAGAAATCTACTACGTAGATGCCGAATATTTGGTGGTAGCTACCGGCGCCGTACCTTTTATGCCCGCATTTGAAAACGACGACCTGCCGGGCGTTTACACCGCCGCCGTATTGCAAAAAATGATGAATGTGGAGCACACGTTATTGGGTAAGCGCATTTTGTCTATCGGAGCGGGAAATATTGGATATCTAACTTCTTACCAAGCTGTACAAGCAGGTGCACAAGTTGTGGCAATTATCGAAGCAATGGATCGTGAGGGTGGTTTTCCCGTGCAGGCAAATCGCGTGCGCCGCTTGGGTATTCCTATATTAACTTCACATATTTTGCTCAAAGCAATTCCAAATGAGGATAATACCGGTATAAAAGGGGCAGTTGTTGCAGAATGCAAAAATTTTGCACCAATTCCTGGCACCGAAAAAATCATTAATGACATTGATGTCATTAATATTTGCACAGGCTTAATGCCTGATGACCAACTTTTGATAAAAGGACAAACTGTTTTTGGCGCAAAAACATTGGGTGTGGGCGATGCCGTACGTGTAGGCGAAGGAACGTGTGCCGTTTTACGTGGTAAACAAGCGGCTATGGAAATTGCCATGGCATGCGGAAAACGCGTTTCTTACGATGCTTATTTAGAGTTGTCGAAAGAATATATTGACTCGCAACAACATCCGATAAGGATTTTAGAAAAACCAACTCAACCTTCTACCAAAAGAATACATGAAAAACCTTTTGTGATTGCCGATTGTTTGTACGGTTTTGCTTGTAACCCTTGTGTTTTTAGCTGTCCTAAAAATGCGATTCAGAAATCTTCTACCTCAACAATTCCCACAATTGATTATGAAAAATGTATCGGCTGTATGGATTGTGTGGCAAAATGTCCGGGATTGGCGATTTTCGGTTACAATTTAACTAAAAATCAACTCTTTTTACCTATTGAAAATTTTGTAGAAGAAAATTCAAAAGTGTTCTTAGTGAATAACCAAGGTGCAATATTAGGCGAGGGAGTTATTGAAAAAGTGATATTAAAGCCTAATAAAACAAATGTTGCTCGTGTAAAATCCTTAACCTTAACTGATGAGAAATTAATGGAAGTTACCGGCTTTATTACGATAGAAAAGTATCCGAAACCTTTAAACATTACCCAAAATACAGAAACCGATAAAGCTCCGACCTACGTTTGTCATTGCGATGATGTGGATATGGAAGAAATTTTAAAAGTAATCGGCGACCGTAAAATGATTTCGGTGGATGAGTTGAAACATATCACCCGTGTAGGCATGGGCGCGTGTCGCGGAAAGCGTTGCATTCCACGTGTGCGTCAGGTATTGCGCAGCAAAGGCATTGAGTTGGCGGGCGATGCAACTCCCAGAGCGCCGTTGTCGAATCAGGTGAACATGAGCGAACTCTATCCGTCGGCTGCGCAAGCGCAATTTATTACCGACATTCGCACGCGCAAAACCCGTCGTGTAGATTGCGAAGTTTTTATCGCCGGTGGCGGAATTGCCGGTAGCGCCCTGTTTCGCTATTTTGCGGAAAGCGGCAAAAAATGCGTACTTGCCAACGCCGGATACGGTGGCTCATGGCGCAATATTGCCGGCGGACGCCCAGCTTTTTCCGTACCTGAAATTGCCGATATTGCGCAGCATAATCTTCGTTTGTTTAAAGAACTACAAGAAATTACCAACATAAATTTCAAACCCATTCGCTATGTGGGATTTGCACATGATGACACCACTTACAAAGCCTTAGAGGCTTCCATGGCGTGGTCGAATGCTTATATGGTGGATAAAAAAGATTTCCAAAAAGAGATAACTCCTTATTTTAACCCGAATTTGAACACCTATCAGGCAGCGCTTGTTACGCACGATTGTTGGCAGGCAACACCGGGTTTAGTATTAGATGGGTTAAGAGCTATTGCGCTAAAAAATGGGGGCATTTTGTTAGATGACACTACTTTAGTAGAGGTGCAGAAAAAGGCGCATGGATTTATAGCATTGGTGTTGGAGCACGATAAAACCTATACCGAATATCATTGCGAGCATTTTGTAAATGCCTTAGGAGAGAATGCTGCCCATTTTGCTCTGCAATTAGGCATTGAAACAGGATTGTATCCGGTGAAACATCAGGCATTTATTACCAAACGTTTGCCATTAATCGGAAAAGCCGGTGATGCATTGGATATGCTTATTGACCGCAGGCATTACAAAAATTTCAGCGCCGTTTACGGGCAACAATTAGCAGAAACCGGACAAATTATCGGCTGTGCTTCTCCTGCTTGCGATCCGGCAGAAGCACGACAAGATGTGCGTGTCAATTCCAAAGAATTTATGGAGATTGTTTCCGAAATATTTACCAATTGGATTCCGCAATTGGGCGGTGTAACATTCCAGGCGTTTTGGTCGGGCTATTATGTAGAGCCGCGTTATATTGTGGATCCCGACAATGGCTTGTTTGTAGGTATGCGCGGACACGGATTTATGTTGGGGCAATATTTAGCCAAAATTTATGTTGATAAATATCTCGGTAAATCTGTTCCGGAATATATGAATCGTCTGGCATTAAATGGGGATGGATTGAGTGAAGCGGCATTTAAATAATTACGAATTAACATTAAACCTATAAACCATTAAATTTTAAATCTTTAAATTTTAAATCAATATTTTTATGAAAAAAATCACTCTATTATTTTTTGTTGCAATTTTAAGCCTTTGCAACCTTACGGCTCAAAAATTGACCGACCCTATTAACAATGATCCGAATGTGAAAATTGGGAAACTTCCCAGTGGATTAACCTACTATATTCGAGAGAACAGTAAACCTGAAAACCGTGCCGAATTCTGGCTGATTGTGAATGCCGGTTCCATGCAGGAAAACGAAGACCAACTTGGATTGGCACATTTCGTTGAACACATGGGATTTAACGGAATTAAAGGATGGCCTGCCAACAAGTTGACCGACGAATTGCAAAAAATCGGAGTTAGCTTCGGCGGTGGAATTAACGCTTATACCTCGTTTGATGAAACCGTATATACGCTAACAATGCCTACCGATAATCCGAAAAATATTGACATGGCTATGGGTATTTTGAGAAGTTGGGCAAATGATTTTCTGTTAGATAATAAAGAAATTGAAGAAGAGCGCGGCATTATTATTGAAGAATACCGTTTGGGATTGGGCGCTCAAGACCGTATGCGTAAAAAATGGTTTCCTGTGGTTTTCAATAACTCACGATACGCCGAAAGACTGCCGATAGGAACTTTGGAAGTGTTGGAAAACTTTAAGCCGCAAACATTAAAGAATTTCTATTACGATTGGTATCGTCCCGATTTGCAAGCTATTATTATAGTTGGCGATGTAAATGCAGCTGAAATAGAAAAGATGATTCATGCGAAGTTTGGTAAAATTAAGCCCAAGAAAAACCCTCGCGAAAAAATCATCTATCCTATTGAGCCTGCTAAAGAACCGGTAGCTGTGGTGGCCACCGATAAGGAAGCAGGCGCAAATATCGTTATGACTGCACGTATATTTCCACATTTCGTAATGAAAACCGTTGGAGATTATAAAACAAAGATGACCCATGAATTGTTCAATTTAATGTATAGTGGTCGCTTGGAAGAGATGATGCAAAATCCCAATATGCCCTTTATCGGAGCTCATGTAGGATATTATGATTTTATAGGAAATACGGATGCCTATTTTGCGCAAGCTGTAGCAAAAGAAAATCAAATTGATGCATCGTTAAAAGTATTGATGCAAGAAGATTATCGTGTGTTGAAACACGGATTTTTAGAATCGGAATTAAAACGTGCGAAAGAGGAGCTCCTCTATCAATATGAAATTGCAGCGAATGAAATAGATAAGACGGAATCAAGTGTTTTTGCACAGACATATCAGAATCATTACTTGCGCCAAGACCCTATTCCGGGCGCAAAACGCGTTTTTAATTATGCAAAAAAATTCTTGGATGAAATTACTTTGGAGGAGGTAAATGCATTGGCTGAAAAATGGATTACCAAAGATAACATTGCGGTAGTGGTAATGGCGCCTGAAAAAGAAGGGGTGAGTGTGCCTACTGAATCAGCATTGTTAGCTATTGTGAAAGATATTTCTCTATCGAATGTAGAACCTTATATTGACACCTATAAAGAACAAGAAATAGTGGAGGTTGAAACATTGCAAAGAGGCCAAATCGTTTCGAAAAACGCAATTGCTGAAGTAGGAGTAACAGAAATAACTCTTAGTAACGGTATTACCGTATGGTTGAAAAAAACCGATTTTAAAAACGATGAAATTTTGTTTAAAGCCATAAGTAGAGGCGGAATGAGTTTGTACACCGAAACTGATTTGGCATCGGGACTTCTTGCTGCCGATTTTGTGGATAGAGCCGGCATCAGCGATATTGACTTTACTTCGTTAACAAAGAAAATGAAAGGGAAACAAGTGGGACTTACTCCTAATATTACCGTTTTTACTGAAGAAATGACCGGAACGTCAACCCCAAAAGATTTGGAGTTTTTCTTCCAATATTTGCATGCTTTTTTTGCTTCTCCAAGATACGATCCTGCCGTATATGAGTTAGTTACAAAAGAAACTATCGAACAGCTCAAAATGATTGAAGCCATGCCGATGTATCGGGCGCTTAAGCATATAATAAAGATAGCTACTCAAAACGACTTCTATTCACCTCACCAATTCACCTCATTAACTTATACGGATGATTTCATTAATACAGCTGATTATGACAGAGCGTTTGAAATTTATAAAGAACGTTTTGCCAATCCGGCAGATTTTATTTTCACGTTCGTGGGTAATTTTGATGAAAAAGTGATGAGAGACTTTCTTGAACTTTACTTGGGATCGTTGCCAACTTCTTCAGAAAGAGATGTCATTAATTCTAATGTAACGAAAGGATTTCCTGCAGCGCAACTCAATCAAGATATATTTATTGGCACAGAAGAGCAAAGTTTTGTGGGCATCGTATTTCAAAAAGAATTTACGTGGACAGAAGAGAACAAAACCATTCTACGCGCGCTGAAAGATGCTTTAGATATTGAATTGATAGCAGAAATTCGCGAGAAAATGAGCGGCGTATATTCTCCTATTCTCATACTCACTTGGAATCAAGTTCCGAGACCGGAATATATGATGATGATTTTCTTCGGATGTAATCCTAATAATACCGATAATCTTACCAATGCCGCATTTAAAATTTTAAGAGACATGCAACAAAACGGACCATCGGAAGAAACCATGACCAAAGTGAGACAACAGTTGACTAAACAACGCGAAACAAGTGCGAAAACCAATGAATTCTGGCAATCCGTACTTCCTAATATGTGGATACAAAATGATGATGTTACCACAATTCCGGCGTTTGAAAAACGCGTTAACAATCTCACATCCAAAGATATTGCTAATTTCTTGCAAAAATATTTCGATGCAGATCATTTTGTGAGAGTGAATTTGTATCCGGAACGCTAAATATGTAATCTTTTTTAATAATAAAAAACAAAAATACTATGAAATTTGAATTAATACAGTTGCCTTATGCAACAGACGCATTAGAACCGGTGATAAGCAAGCAAACTATTGGCTTTCACCACGATAAACATCTGCAAGCGTATGTAAACAACCTGAATAATCTTATTCAGGGAACACCATTTGAAAATGCTGATCTTGAAACTATTGTTAAAAAATCAGAGGGAGGCATTTTCAATAACGCAGGACAGATATTAAATCATAATCTCTATTTTACGCAATTTTCTCAAACCGGAGGCGGAAAACCCTCCGGCCGGTTGGCTGAAGCCATTGACGCCGCTTGGGGTTCGTTCGAGAATTTCCAAAAAGAATTTGAAGCCGCCGGTGTCGGTTTATTCGGTTCGGGATGGGTTTGGCTCTCTTCTGATGATAAAGGAGGTTTGTCTATTACTAAAGAACCCAATGCCGGAAATCCGCTAACCAAAGGGTTAAAACCCATATTAACCTTTGATGTTTGGGAACATGCTTATTATCTTGACTTTCAGAACCGTCGTGCCGACCACTTGAAGGCGTTGTGGGCAATTGTGGATTGGAAGGTTGTTGGAAGCAGGTATTAAAAGTGAGGAAAATATTGTAGCTGTTATTTGATAACAGTTGTACCGCCGCCGAACGGAGGTTTATTTGTCATACTCTATTTTCAATTCTTTTCGTACTTTTTTCCAAGCAGTAATATTATCATATTCAATATCTGATTTATTACAGAAAAATATCGTTGGAAAATTCATTTTCCTTCTAGGATGTTTAGAAGATAGTATTTGTTTTTGTTTTTCTGTGTTTACGTGAGTATAGATTTGAGTAACTGCAATTGAGCTATGTCCAAGGAAGCTTTGAATGTATTTTATATCAACATCCTCTTCCAATAATAAGGTGGCAAAGGTGTGTCGAAAAGTATGAGGTGTAATGTGTTTGTTGATTGCTGTTTGTTTGATATAATTTTTTATCATTAACCTCACAGATTGTGTGGAAAAACCTTTTCCTAACCGATTTATGAAAAAAGGAGTTTCAATTTTTATCTGTTCCGAATATAGACTTTTATAAGCACAAAGTGCTTTAATAGTTTCACTTTGACATATTTGAATGATTCTTTCCTTACTCCCTTTACCTAATATTTTTACTACTCCTTCTTCTAAGTTAATATTATTTGCTGTTAGTTGACATAATTCGGAAACCCTCATTCCGGAGGCAAAAAGTAATTCAATAACTGCAATATCCCGAATTAAAGTTTTGTACTTATAGATATTATTTTGAGTACAAGTATTGAGATTTTTGTAAAGTACACTTAAAATTTGCCGAACCTCGCTCATGCTCATAACCGTAGGAAGTAAAAATGAATCTTTCAGACGAATTTTAATGCGATGAAAAGGACTGTAGAAATCGTCATTTTCATATTCTAAATAATTGAACATTGCTTTTAAAGTGGCGATTTTTCGTTTAATCGTTTTTGTTTTAAACGATGATAATTCTTGGATATATTCCTTCAATACAGTTTTTTCTATTTCTTGAATATTTGAAAATATCTTTTTGCGTAAAGCAAAATTAGAAAATTGGCTCAAATCGGTAGCGTAAGCTCCCATAGTTTGTGAACTTAATTTCTTTTCAAATTGGCAATGATTTAGGAATCCATTAATTGCATCTTGTAATGTCATAATTGTATTTTTTAATTGTACATAATTCGTGATAATATAACTAAAAAATAAGAATGAATAACGGATAACTATTTATTATCATGTCCCGAGAGTTTGTAAATCGAGAAAAAGAATGTGCAGACCTGTCTTCGCGATTAAATTTTGATACAAAACCTCGAATCATTTTCGTTACGGGAATCAGTGGAATTGGTAAAAGTGCTTTCACCAAAAAAGTTCTTGAAGAACGAGAGTATATAAGATTAGAAATTAATGATTTAATAGAAAGCAATGTAGATCAAGGTGCTTATATTCAGGAGTTGGCTAAAGCAATTAATAATTATTGCCTAACTTCAAAAAAAGAAGAATTATCTTTTCGTTACTATTTTAATAATTCTTTGACTCCGCACCTTAGAAAGAGGAATTTATCAATTATTGGCGGAGCTGCCACAAATATTGCTCCTTATAGGGTGGGAAAATTATTATCCACGGCCACAAAAATGATTTTTAAATTGGGAGAGTATAACTATAATGCTTTCTTTAATTCTGGGAATAATGATATTCTTCAAACTCTTAGGGATTATATTGAGTATGTAATTCGTAAAAACAGCCTGATTATAGTAATTGAGAACTATCAAAAAATAGATCGCTCTTCTCACGATATATTAAAAAACATTATTACTCAATCTTTTCACACTAACTTTATTTTCGAGTTTACAGTTGATAATTCTTTTAGTAAAAGTAAATTTGAGGAAGTTCATGTAAAAGATTTTCCAAATGTAGATTTATACTTAATTAATCTTGTGAGGATGAACTTATCTGAATATTTAAAGATGTATCCAGATAGCGAGATCACCGAAAAATTAAGAGATTCATTTTTAGAATTTGACGGAAATATAAGAAAACTCGAAGATGGAAATTTGTTCTTTAATATGAGAGGTAAAGACATAGTTCCATTTAACTCTTCCGTTAACGAATTTAATTACACAAAAACACATATTGATAGTTTAGAGAACCATTTGAAGCTCGTGTTGAGTGCAATTATAGCTCATAGATTACCCGTAACAACTGAATCGTTAAAATTCTTTTTAGAATCTGAACTTTTTAAAGATTTATGGATAGACTTGGAGCCAAGTTTAAAAAAGCTGACCAAACATGAATTAATAAAAATTGACAAAGAATATATTTCTGTTAAACATGATTTTATATCCAAAGAAATTTTGTCAAATAACTCATTTGATAGATTTGTCTTACCAAGCTATAGAATTTGGATAGAATATTATCGAAAAAAATTAGAGCAAGAAGATTTTTCTTGTTATTCAAAAAACAAAATTTATCATCTTTTATTTACCTTTTATTCAGCAGGTAATGATTCTAATAATTTATTCAAACTTTTACCGGAAATAAAAAGAGTTGCTCTCGAATCGACATATCCTGATAGTGCTGTTGAATATTTAGAATTATTACGAAATAATGAACATCATTTCGCTTCAATTGAAATTCAGGATTCCATTAATTTCGCACTTATAGATATATATTACACTCTCGGTATATTTGATAAAGCATGGGATATATTGGCTGAAATAAAAGGAAAATCTAATCGATATATCGCTTACAAGGCAGCATTATTAGATCGTTTAGATAAACATCAAGAGGCCATTTCCTATATACAAAATACTTTAATATCAGATATAGATGACAGATTAATATTAATTTTAAAATTAATATTAATGATATCATACCGTTCTTCAAATAACAATACAGAATGTAAAAAAGTGTATTTAGATATGATGGGAAAGGCAGAGTATGCTAAATATGACGAATATGGTTTTCTATTACGGAATAGTGAGATAGTTCTACCACTATCTAAGAGCATTAAAGAATTAAAAAAAAGTATTCTGTTTTTTAAACAGAGAAATTTATTGGTAGAAATGGGGCAGTCATATTTAACTCTTTCTTTATTGAATACGTGGAGTAAGGATTACAGAGTTGCGCTGTCTAATTTGGATATTGCAGAAGAGTTATTGTATAACGAAACATTTGAGCGGCACATTTTTTTTAATGATAGAGCTGTTATACACATGTATCAAAATAATTTTTCTGAAGAGGTTGGAAACCTTCTAAGAGAAGCGCGTAAAACAGTAATGTGTAGTTTTGACAAATTAACTATCCATATTAATCATCTTATATACTATACAATCTTAAATAAACGTAATGGTATTTTCAAAGCATATGAAGATATCGTTAACTCAACTTTGAACCTTATAGAAGAACAACCCGATAAGGTAATGCATAGATTAGTATACTATACAATTGCACAATATTATAAAAATCATAGTATTGATTTATTCCATTTTTATATGAGAAAATCTCACGAGACTCACTTGTTATTATCTTTCAGAATAAATAATTATTGGGATGAAAGATTTTCTTACTATGAATCAACACAAACAACAAAAGATGATATTGAGACATTCGATCTCGGGCTTATTTCGTATTGGCATTTTAGGATTCCAGAAGATATTTAATATTTAATATTTAATAGTATAATGTAGACCATGATAATGTAAAACGCTCAATTCTTCATCATTCATATTGTGATATTTTATATATTTGCTGCGAATTTGAAAATATAAAGTCATTACATAGTTTTTACGATTAAATATAATTACCATGGGGCTATCAAGATTCTATTTATTAGGCATTATTTCATTAATACTTATATTTTGTATATCTTGTTCTTCAACAAAAAAGATTACCCAACCTCAGCTTCTTTCGGGCAAAGAGTTGAAAGTTTATGTAATTGATTCAACAAAAAAGGTCAAAGTTCCATATTACGACATCAATAACTCTCCTATTAGTGTATGGTTTCTTAAAGATAGTAATAAGTATATGGGGTTTATAGTGACTGGTCATGCGGAAAGGGATGTGTGTAATCAAGCTTCCATAGAAGTGTATAATAAATTGAAAGAAATAGGAGACAAAGATGCTGTATTTTCTTTTGGTATAGGTTACAGTATTAAACAAAGTCAGGATTGGACTTCTCAATACGATGCATTACTTAAAGATATGGATGATAAATTCAAGGAATTTGAAAGCAAATATCAAGGACAAGTAAGAGTTACATCAATTGATTACAATACATATTTGAATAACCTTCAAAATATTGAAAATCACATTAAACGAGCAAATGTTTCTAAAAATTGGAATACACATATTGTGGAATATAAAATGAAAGAAAGCCCTATAGTTGTTCCTTATTACTATCCTAATACATGTAATATCATACAATTTAAAATTGATAGAAAAACATTCGGGGATATACCTACGGAATTGGTTGCTAAATCTTATTATGGAAGAACCAAAGAAATGATTGAATTTGCAATCTATTATAATAATATTATAATAGATTCTTTGAATATTCTAGAATGTGATTTTATTCATAAATTTCCAATTCCAATCCCAATTATTAATAGAAATCTAGAAATAAAAACAGATACTTTTGATATTTATCCGAGTACCAATTTTATTTTAACTCGTGACTCTAAGTCATCAAAAATGCTTTTTTCTTTTGATAAAAAAGCTACTGAAGAAATAATATCAGTCAGTAAGGCTATTATGTATCTTGATAGTATCAATGTTAACATTCCTGACGATGTCAGAGCGGAACTTGAAGATTGGAAAAAAAATAATCGTATTTACAAGCAACAATTCAATAAAGATAAACAAATTTTCATATCACAGATTAAGAATGAAATTATTGCATTAAAACAATCATTAATTGACATTGATATCAACTATAATAAATTTAAGGAAGAGCAAAATTTCATTATTGACGGCTTTTTAAGAGGTTGGCCATTTGATACGTATGAAGATGAGACTAATGAACAATTGGATAATTGGTATATAGACAAAAGAGACTTAATTTGGGAAAGTTTACTAAAACAAGTTCCCAATTCTCATATTCAAGGTAAGCTAGGTGGTATTTTTCATGCAGATGATGTGTTTTTTAAGGTTCAACTCAATGGGAATATATTTACGATTACCCCATATAAAGTTCTTGGAAGAGATTTTATGCAAATAATTGATAAAGAAAAGAATATTGTTTATTATCAATCACCATTTAATAATAGAAATCCTCCATTAGAATTAATGGAATTATTAAAAGAAAAAATAGGTAAAATGTATAATATTGATTAACTCCAGCAAAAAATATTTTAATACCATGAAACGAATTATTTATATTTTATTTTTATTTCTTGGGATTGTATCAAATGTAAACTCCCAAATTAACATAGATTCTTGTTGTGTAAAATATGATGTTTTTGGAAAACCTCGAACACCTTTAGAAAGTTCTTTTTATACAGAATCTATGCAAATATATGATGAAATTCAGAATTTAGCAGAGATTATTAACATTGACAATATATATGAATTAGATAATATATTATCTTTACTTGAAATAGTGAGCAGGCTTCACACGAGTGGGAAAACGATAGTTTATGATGCATCAATACCAGAAGAATCATTGATTATTGCTGAAAAAATTAATCCGGACGGCACAGAAGGAGTTACTTTAAAAGACAACTATGTATTTATAGAGAAAAATGGAAAAGTTTTTCAAATTCCAATAAGTTTTGAAGAAAAAATACCCATTCCTAAAGATATTAGAGGATATATATATAATGGTCTTATTGACTTTACTCCGTCTAATATAAAAGGTATCCAAGTAGATGGTATATTTAAATTATTTGAGTTTAAATCTCCGGAATCTAATAAACCTGCAATAATCATTGAAAAAGTTGACAGCAGAACATCTCATATATGGAAAATCAACAACAGTTTATATTTGGCTTTCCTGTTGAATCAGAATTAGATTCAGTAAATGCAAAAGAATTAAAGGTTCTTCAAGAACCTTTAGTGGAAATATATGAAGCTATATTCCTTTTGCCAAAGTTGCATGATGCAAAAGGGCAAAAATTGATTGTCTACTATAAATATTCTTTTGAAGAGGATTGTTTATTTCTTCTTTTGGGTTATAATGAAAAAATATTTATCTACAAGCTCATTCATTCAAATAGTGAAAAATTAAAACAGTTAGATATTTTAAAATTGTTTACTTTATATGAAAATAATAACCAAATAATTGATTCTATCGTATTTATAGAAACTCAAATTAAAGTATTTAATTTACTGGTACGTCCCATCTTCCAATTCATAGATTATAAAAATATCTCAATAGATCACATTTTTGCAGTTCAAGATATTTGTATAAATTCTAAAAATATTTTTTTTAATCTGACAATTACATTGGATGTATTATATCGAATTCAAAAAATTGATAAAGAATTGCCTATCATGACTTTAATTACTCAAAAACCAATTTCAGTCTTTATTGATGGACTTTCAAAAATAAAACTCCCGTGTACAAAGGATATGATAGTCTTTTATGGTTTAAATAAACAAGACAGTGAGGAAAACCTGAAGAAATGTAATACAGAAGTAGAAAAAAATTTATGCAAAGAAAGAGAATTTGCCTATAAAGCTATGCTGGATATCGTAAAAAGAGAAGGAGGTATCGTAGAGATTTTGACAAATGAACATCAATTTGAAAAAGCTTTTAATCTTCAAAATAAAGGACGTTCAATACAAATCATCAGTCATTTTAACTTTGAATGTTTTTTTACAGAAAATCTTAGTCGAATAAAGATAAAAGACATAATGAATATTCTTAGGAACATGAACATGTCAGAAAAATTACGGGATGATATAGCCATAGATGCAAATACATGTAATAATCATAGTTCTCTATTCCCAATGTACAATGAAGGAATAAGATATATTATAAGTAGTCTTCATAATTTAAATTCGACACTAACTGCATTTATGTTTTATGAATTATATTCTTGTAATAATGCAAAACTGTTACAATGGAATTATCCCTATCTAGATGGGAAAACATATCTTCATGAAGCATGGTCTAAGGTTACTCGTTGCTTATATACAATGATGTATAATAATAAACAAATATTAACTCCAACATCATGGAACAACAATTAATTATTCAATCATCAGTGTTGCCTGAACTCCTTGATTATTTGGAAGATGAGGCAAAAAAGAAAGAATTAAATGATAAAATTCAAATTGACCCAATATTTGAAGAAGATAATGCAACATTAGAAATTAGTCTAATAGGAATAGTCTTAACTGGAATAATCTCTGGAATAATAACTCCTCTTACAACTACAATGATAGATTTTCTAATGAAAAAATATAAAGAAAACAAAAAGGCTGAAATTACAATTAAAAAAGGCTCTTCGAAAATAGTAATAAAAGATACAGATTCCCCTGATTTAATAGAATTAGAATTAAAGAACATCGTAAGAGAACAAGATACAACCTAACTTTAAACGTAATTTATTCCTAATTTTCCGCATTTGTTAAAATCATGTGAAGCATTTCCGTATATTTTATATTCTTTAGATTGAAAGTGTCAGCAAAAGTAGCTGCTTTCCCAAAATGAATATCCGGCGACAATTCTAGTAAATAAAAGTTTTTTCCATCATATCGTCCGTCAATACGTAATTCTTCAACTTTACCAAGATTTTTAAAAAGAGAAACAGCCTTATTCAATATATCATTGGGAAAATCATGAGTAATCAACCTATGTGATAATATCATATCGCTTTCCTCTTTTTTTACTTCAAAACTAAATATGTTATTTTCGAGGTCATATGCGTTGTCTTGAATAAATAATTCTGCAACTTCGCAAAAAAGAATTTGTTCTCGATTACCCATAATAACAATGCTAACTTCTTTTCCCCTAATGAACTCTTCTATCAAAATGGGTTGCTTGAAAATAGAAAATAACTCTGATACTTTTAACAGAGCCTCTTCATAACTCTTGGCTAAGCAATCTTTTGAAATACCAATAGAGCCTCCTTCGAAATTAGGCTTAATTACCAAGGGTAGTCTTAGATTTTTAATTAATAATTCATCGAATTTTCCACCTTCATAAAAAAGATAACTTGGAGTATTTATACCATTTCTTAAAGAAAATTGTTTTGATAGAATTTTATCTTGGCATATTATGTTTGCGTAAGTGTCTGCACCTACATAAGAGATACCATAAGCTTCGCATATAGAAGGAATTAGTGCTCTTCTGTTGCGAGACTTGCGACCTGACCATATTGAAAATACAATATCGTCTTTGTGCTGGACTATGTTTTCCAAAAAATGGGTAGGAGAATCATAATAAATAATGTTTTGACATATCGAACTTAAGCCATCACTTATATCTTCGAAATAACGATCCTCAATAAGTTCTAAATAATCAGAGGATGAGTCAATGCCTTTAAAACGACTAACTCTATCCGCTATTAAAATAATGTTTCTATTAATTTTACTCAAATTCATAGCTAAAATTTCCTATTATGATGTTTGACAAATAAAAAAGTTCCTTTGTGAGGAATTTTATTCCTTCGGTATACTTTGAATTATTGGTGTACATAAAGCTTTGTTCAAATACGTTTGTGCTGATTAGGTTATATTCACAAAACGGGATATTCCAAGGATTCACTAACCCTTTTCTTAAATTGAAATGTTCGAGCTCTTCTTCTGATAAGAATCTGATATGTTTATCATTAAATAGTTTTCTAATTGCCTTAGAGTTAATCTTATCACTTCCTCTTATATTAACAGATATTTTCTTATGAGATACTCTTAATAGTATTGTCTTTAATTCTTCATTAATTGATATTTTTCTAGCCTTTGCAGCCTCAGCACAAGTTACAACATGATGATGATACAAAATATCCATAATAAATAGTTATCCGTTATTCATTCTTATTTTTTAGTTATATTACCACGAATTATGTACAACTAAAATTTTACTGTTTCACCACTTTCTTAACAACTTCGCCTGCATTAGTGGTTATTTTTACAAAATAGATACCCGAATTGAGATGTGAAATGTCAATTTTTTGATGAGAGGATGGGAGGAGTAGGTGATGAGAGGATACCATTCTTCCTACCATATCAAGAATTTCAATTTTGTCTACTCGTAATTCGCAATTCGTAATGGTTAATTCACCGGCGGTAGGGTTAGGGATAATTGTAATTTTATCTAATAATGCTTTATCATCAACTTGTAAAGTGTTATTAATTACAGACTCAATAGTGGCTTCCTCCTCACCACCGCTAACCGCGTACTCCTTACCGCTTACCTCTTCTTCATCCTCAATACAAATGTCGTATAATTCACACAAGATAATTTTTGCAAATGTTTTGCCTCGCCCAATATGGGTTTCAACGTAATTTATCAAGTATTCAATCTCGTTCGCAGATAGGGTATAAATGCTGTTTTCTGTTTCTTCCAATTGCAGTAACCAATAAATATAAGCTTCCAAATCTTGTAATTCAAGTGTTTGTTCTTCTGTAATTTCAAATCGGTCATACATTTTAGCTAAAGTTGCCATCGCTTCTTTGTAGTTATTTTCTTTTAAGTAGGTTTCCACAACAGAAAGGTAATCGGTATAGTTGCCGCGGTATAAAAGAAGGTATCGGAGGTTTAAAGTACCCCGTCTTTCGACAGAGGTGAAAGATGAAGAATGAGAAATGTTTTCCATTGTTTTATCATCTAATTCCCTAATCATCTCATCGTCATTGCTTACTTCATACCCCATACTGCTTTCCATTTCGTCATTTATTGCAATAATGATCGAATTAAAATGGTTGTCTTTCAATGCACTGTAATAAGAAATCATATCTAATAACGTATGATACTCCTCTTCATCATCGCTCTCAAATGCAAGAAATTGGGCAAGCCAATATTCATATTCGTCATTCCATTCGTCATATTGAGATAGAGCACCCCCTATATCTCCACCTTCGCCACCTACTATGCCAACGCGTGAAGGGCAAGGGTTTGAAGATGCAGAGTAAGTATATACGTTTGTACGATTAGATGGAAATTCAGGATTCGGACTTCCACCGGAGCTTCTAATTGGGCAATAATAATTTATCAAATGTTGAGATTGATCATTTTCGATGTTTAATATTGGACTACCGTAAAACAAATTTCCTGCCGATTTTTGCACACTCCCTTGATCTCTCCTAATGGAAAGATCCAATAAGGTGGTTGTCTGATTTGGCAAGTTACCTATAAGAATATCCCTGTATTGACTGCCGGTGAAAGTATTGCACAAAGTTTGCAATCCGGTAATTTGCTTTAAGGGAGCCCGGTGTATTATTGTATCTCCTCCTCCTCCGGGGGGTATAGTATCTACCTGGGAAGAGTTTTTAGATATAAATTGCTGTGCCACATATAAATCGAAGTAATAATTTTTATATACTTCATTTTCAGCACCTCCACTATTACTAATTCTTAATCCTACCGTTCTTGTATTTGTAGTAGGAGCGGTATTCTCAAAACGGTTTTCTTCTATTTTATATCCCGTAGCATTACTTATATATGCTCCATAAGAGTTGGATTGGGGTAAATAGAAATAATTTCTGATCAATTCATGACTATTTACGCCATCTATGCTCACGCCACGCAAGTTATTATTAAATGTACTGTAACGTACTTTGACATTAGGTGATACTCCCGAATTGCTCGTTGAAATGGCTCTGGTGAATCCTGTAAAAACGCTTCGGGTCATCATGTTGGCAGGACAGCTACCGTCTATAGTAATAGGAGCATTCGAGGGGCAATATTCTTTTACAGTTAATGAGGTATTTGATGCCGTAATAGCATAGTTTTTATTGTGAATATTACTATTTTGCGGAGCTGTGCTTGAAAAGTTACAACCTATTACAGACACACTGCCGCTGCTCTCCATTTTAAGATGTGCCTCAAAATCTGCTATGCTGCCACTGTTGTTTAAAACAAAATTTGCTTGGGTAAACTTACCTGAAATACCCATTTGACCTAAAGCTAATGACTCAAACTTAACGCCAACAGTATTGTTTATAAAGTGGGCATCGGTAGCCTCTACTATACCACCACCGGTAACAGTGATACCACATATGGCGTTTTCAATTCTGCCGCCGTTTTTCAGTTCTATATAGCCTTGATATCTTTGTGTTAATAATGGTTGTGCAGGATTGCCCAATACGGTGATACCTTGCCACATTGCGTTATTGCATCCGTTTGTAAGCGTGCTGCCATTGATAATGAGCTTGCTTCCAGGGTAAACAAATATGTTAACATTATCACACAAAGAGATTGTGCAATTGTTTATAGTAAGAGTTGAGTTGTTCGTTATTACAATGTCTTCGTAAATGTTTATATTCGAATTCCATGTAGTATTATTATTTATGATTATACCATAGGTAGTTACAGTACCTATATATGTTACTTTGTTAAAGCCTGTAATTGCAAGGGTTAAATCTGTAGACGTAATAATAGGCTCGTGCTCGTTGAAAACTATTTCAGCTATGCCGCCGGCAACTATAGCTGTTCCCAATATTATCACATCTCCGTTATCATCAATATAACTAATAGTTGCTAAAGCGCCTTCCGTATCACAACTCACCGTAAATGAGTTCATTCCAAAAAAGAAAGAAGGCGAATGAGATATAACCATCTCTTGTGGAGTTTTTGTTCTGATCATTAAAGTGGGGTCTCCAAAAACGACCCAGGAATTGTAATCATCAAGAGCACCTTCCGAGAAAATATCGTGAACCATGAGCATTTTCTGTGTGGCATTAAGCGTAGCGCCGGCAAATGTTTTTTTAGTGCCCGGTTGCTGTCCGGGATAGGGCGAAGGAATATCTAAACAAATATTTACAAATTCATCTTGTGCAGTCATGGGTGGTGCCCAATGTAGGACAATAGTTGCCATAAATGTTGCAACAGCACCTGTGGGTTGATTGTTTTGTGTAGCACGCATCCACGCTTCTGCGAAACAGGGGTATACGAACATAAACCTTCCATTCATACATGCTGCTGAAAAAATATATGGAAGCATGCCGGCATTTTGTAGTTGCCCTACATCAGGGGTGCCATAATAGGGACCACCCTCAAGTAGCCATCCGGAATCATCACCATGATTACAATAATTAGCCATGCCGGCACCGGCGTTAAATCGCTGTGAAATTTGAACATTCGATGTATTTGGCACCCCGGGGCAGTTATTGCTATATTCCTGATGAACAGTATTATATCCATAACTCAAGAGCCTGTCTCTAATATTATTCATGTGTATATAGTCATTCTCACCGCCATCATGCCCAAAGCCGCTGCCAAAATTGGCAGCTAATCCAACTGCTGTATTTAACCAGGTATCGGTTGTACTAATATCGCGTTCATACCAGATTGTACGTTGTACTTGTGTTTGAACATGTGCTATATTTTCGGCAGACATTCTTCCGATGAGTACTTCCAAATAAGGATCACTGCCTACTAATTGTCCATAAAAAACATCAGATTCAAAAGATGTTTCATAAAGATTGGAAAAAACGTCACATGTTGATATTTCAGGTTCATCACCTACTAAAAGTACGTAAGCCAAATTATTATCACTACTGTCGTAATACCTCGATATATAATCTTTTATTTCAGAAGCTGTTGTTCCTGTTGTAGTAGTAGAAACTATGGTGGTTTTACGTCCAATAGTGCGTTTCCAATCAATATAAGGCTTCATATCAGCCATAAAAGGCGGATGGCAAATAATCAACAACTCTCCCTCTTCTCCCATAGGATAGCGGGAGCTATAATTCAAAAAGAAATTGCTGTACATTTGGTTGAATGCCGGGTCAATCGTATTATGTCTTTTTTGGTTGGTAAACTCGTTCACTCCCACTTTTCTTGTGTTGTTTATTGTAACAGTAATTTCAGAATATGCCCTTAAAATTTTTGTAACAGGGTTGTATTGAACCGGATATATATCCACCGACTGCCCTCTCACATCTCTCATAATAAAAGGGTCCCTTAAACTTGCGAGTGTTCCAGGATAGAATTCGTTTTCTTGATATACATCACCTTTTACAAAAGGAATGGTTTTGGGATCTATGTTACGTGTTAGGTTTCCTTTAGACGGAGCGATTTCAATATTCTCGAAATCTGTAAATTCTCCGTAGGAAATTTCCAATTCAGAATCTCCTCTGTCGGGAATAATAAAAGTTGAGGTCAAGTAAAATAATTCTGGCGCTCCCTCTTGTAGCATCCATGGCGCTTTATTCGATGTTGCAATAAATGCCATACCATAACCGGTTTCTACTTCAACTAATTCAAGTTCGTTAAGATTAAAGCGAATAATGATTTGGTTATCATTTTGAGACGTTAATATTGCTTCGTTCATCATTGTGCCGGCTTCGCTCACCGTTAATCTTTGATTTTGGGCAAACAAGCCTATTATAGATGTAAAAATTACAACTAAAAAAAGGATAGATTTTTTCATGAAATTAGGTCAGTTTTAATATTGAATTATATTTTTAAATTTACTCACTATGACTTCTCAAGATAGATATATATTTCAGACAGGCTAAGGCAACACCAGCCTGATACCAATATAGGTGCTACGACCATCGGGAAGTTCGTAGCCTCGATGCGAAACGCGACAGAATTGCTTGGTGCGGCTGTAGCGGCTGCCGCCACGTATTACGCGGTGCAAGCCTGTTGTAGGACCTTGTGGATTTATTAGTGGTTCTTCAGTGTATACTCCATACCAATCGTTGCACCATTCCCATACATTACCACTCATATCATAAATACCCAATTCATTCGGTTCTTTTAAACCAACAGGATGGTATTTATATTCACTATTTCCCCAATACCAAGCTACAGCATCAATGTCGTTGCTGCCACTGTATTTGTATCCTTTACTTTTGTTACCGCCTCGTGCTGCAAATTCCCATTCTGCTTCCGTGGGTAAGCGGTAATTTTTACCGGTAATTTCATTCAATTTTTGAATAAACTCTTGTACAAGATCCCACTTAGAAGAGAAGTGAACAGGTAATTCATCTCCTTGATAAGGACAAGGGTTACTACCCATAATTGCCACCCATTGTTTTTGAGTTACAGGATATTTGGCTATTTTGAAACTGCGTAATGTTACTTGATGAGCAGGTTTATCTCTGCCATCTCCCCAGCATTCATCATCTGTACACCCCATTGTAAAAGTTCCACCCTCTACAAATATCATTTCGGGTTCTGCGGGGTGAAGAGGCGAAATTACCTCTACTGTGCAGATTGCCTTGTGGTTACCATCTTCTGTAGTAACGGTAATAATGACTGTACCAACAGCGATTGCTGTTATTTTTCCATTATCTATCGTGGCTACATCGTTGTTGCTACTTGCCCAATTTATGGTTTTGTTAGCGGCATCGTGAGGGTACACAGTTGCCGTTAAGATTGCCGTTTCATCAATAGTAAGCATAAATGTGCTTGGAGTAAGAGCTACGTCACTAACAAGCTTATCTTTCTTGCAGGCAAGGGCAATGGTTATTAGCAATATTATAACCGTAATAAGATTAATATGATTTTTTTTCATGTTAATAATTTTTAATATTTTTGTTTTTATACTTAATTCATTTTTCTTTGGATATTGCTAATATTAATACTTCATGCATTTGATGTTGATATAATATATTGCAAATAGTCGATACATTTAGAACACACAATGTATCGGCTATTGTTTTCGAAATTGCATTTTTTCAAAAAACCACATAATTATCAGGGAGTATAGTTATAAAATTGGCGCAAAGATATAAAAAATATCATTTTTTACTTATTTTCAAACGCCTGATAATCACTAAAGAAAATGTCATAAAATATAAAAGCTCCGGTTTCTTCATCCCGGAAAGCAACTTGTTCCGGAATATTTAAAAACTCTCCATTCAACCCTATAATATAAAACGAACGGTCGGGCATCAAGAAAGAATCCTCATCCGTTAATTCGTCGGGATCGTTAACGATGCCATAATGATAAACACTCTTTTCTGTAGTGGAAACGCTCATGATTGTTTTTATTCGGCAAGCGTTTCCGGCTCCTTGACAATCTACATGTTTTAGTGTTCCTCCGGTCATTACACAGCCCGAGCAATTCGTTGCAGAATGCCCTAAACTTATTGTTATACCATAAATTTGCCCCTCTTTAAAGCTGGAAATAATTTGTGCCGAATTTGGCATGGATGATTCTGGTGTTTCTTTATTTTCTTGTTCTCTGCATGAAAAACATAAAACTAAAATAAAGAATGTAGTGATAATTGAAATCTGCTTCATAAAAATAAATGTTTTAAAAATTTCTGCCGAAAATATAGAATGTTGATGCACAAATTTTCGTGATGACGAAAAAAAAAATCATTTTTTTTATTTTTGCTGCATTAAATTTTTATGATTATGAATAGAAAAAAGATTTTTATAACAGGTGCACATGTTTTATTTTGCCTCTTGTTTGTGGGCTGGTTTTACACAAATTCATTTATTCGTCCTTATGCTATTTTTTATCCTTATAAAGAGATAATTAGCGCTTTGTTAGTTCTTTTTATTATTTATTTGAATTATCTTATTTTAATTCCTTATTTTATAAGAAGATCCTACTACAAAGGCTATATCTTTCTGTCTTTGTTGTTGTTAGTAGTGCTCTCAATAGCAGAATTACAATTAGTAAAAAACGATATTTTAGGATGTATTGAATTAAGTAGTAATGGATTACTTTCTGAAAAAAGAATATATCTACTCAGTATATTATTAATGCTTGTTCTTCGCAACAGTGGTTTCTATCTCTTTTTCACTATTTTAAGACTCTATGAATTAACAAAAGCAAATGCTTTAATAGAAAAAAAAGAAGCTCTTAATCAGGATGGCTTAATCCTTTTACTGCCACTTCAAGGAAAACCCATATCCATAAATATCAAATATGTAAGCTATTTTTCACATGAGAGAAACCAAACATTTATTCATGGCATTTCAAGTGAAGCAGCGTCTATTTATTTCACTTTAAACAATATTCAAGAGTATCTTGGTGATAATTGTTTACGAGTGAACAAAGAAAACATTATAACATTTACAAATATAATTAGTTACAATAAAGATGAAGTTGTTGTAAAAAATGGCAAGGGCAATAAGCAAAGGTCGTTAACTTATTATAAAAAGGATGCGCAAAACATTCTGAGTGTACTCAGAAAAAAAGTTCCGGATTTGGAAGAAAAAAATGCAATTAATTCTCAAAAAATGCAAGATGGCGGAATAAAAGAGGATGAAAAGAACGATATTGGCGGAATAAATGCTCTGATTTTAGATGAAATCCGGAACGATCCGTGCATTTCTGTAGTTACACTTGCTCAAAAACTGAAAGGAAAATCATCTTTACGTACTATTGAAAGAAAGTTAGAAGAATTAAAAAAGTCCGGTTATATTAAGTTTGAAGGCTCAAAGAAAACGGGTGGATATTATTTTGTTGAGCGGAAAGACAGAAAATAAATCTTGTGAATCAAATAATTCTGCTAATTTTGCCAAAAAATTACGCTTCATGAAAAGTACTGTTACCTTAGAACATTTCTTTAACGATTTAGCTCAAAACTTAGAACCCTACAACCTCTATGCTCCGGTAAACTATATCATGTCGCAGGGTGGCAAGCGCATTCGTCCGCAATTGGTGTTACTGGCGGCGGAACTGTTTGGGGCGACCACCGAAAATGCTTTCTTCCCTGCAACGGCATACGAAATGTTGCACAACTTTACTTTGATTCATGATGATATTATGGACAATGCCCCAATTCGTCGGGGCAAAGAAACCATATATAAGAAATGGAACAGCAATATTGCGATCCTTTCCGGCGATGTGTTGGCTTCTATGGCAATGCAACAGTTGCTAAAAACGCCATGCACGCCGGAGACACTCATTAAAATGTCGGAATTGTTCATACAAACCTCCATCGAAGTTTGCGAAGGTCAACAATACGATTTGGATTTTGAAATGCAAGAAGAGGTTACCATTGATGAATATATACAGATGATTCGCCTAAAAACTGCAGTAATGCTTGCCGGTTGTTTAAAAACAGGCGCTATTTTGGCAAATGCCTCCGAACATGACCAAGAGGTACTCTATCAATTCGGAATTAATCTCGGATTAGCATTTCAATTGGTGGACGATTTGTTAGATGTATATGCCGATACGGAAACATTTGGGAAAGAGGTTGGTGGCGATATTCAGGCAAATAAAAAAACATATCCCTATTTACTTGCTTTGCAAAAAGCGAATAAAACGCAAAAAACACAGCTTCAACATTATTTTTCTTCTAATCATTACGATAAAAAAGAAAAATTTAATGCCGTAAAAACAATTTTTGATGAACTACGTTGCAGAGAAGAGGCAGAAAAAATAATAGAGGAGTTTTTGGAGAAAGCGTATCAAAATATTGAAGAAATATCTCTTAATGACGAGCGGAAGGAGTTGTTGAAACAATTGGCATTAAAGCTCAGCAAACGAAGCAAATAAATGGATAGGCGTTACCGCGTTATTGTTTTTATTATTTTAGGTGTAACACTCGTATATTTGGTGCGATTGTTTCATTTACAGGTATTAGATTCATCATACAATGAATCGGCGGAAAATAATGCGTTGCGTAGAATTATCGAGCATCCTGCACGTGGTTTGATTTACGATAGAAACGATTCTTTATTAGTATATAATGATGCGGCTTACGATTTAATGATAGTGCCGAATGAAATGCGCGAGTTTGACACGGCAGACCTGTGCCGTATTCTGGATATTAGCAAAGAGGAATTGATGAGACGCATTGAAAGAGCCCGAAAATTCTCTAAAATGCACCCTACATTGGTAGCACAACAAATGTCAAAATCGGATTACGGATACTTGCAAGAAAAGCTGTATAAATTTCCGGGATTCTTCGTGCAAAACAGAACATTGCGACATTATCCCAAACCAATTGCAGCACACATTTTAGGATATGTGGGCGAAGTAGATGAGAAAAAATTGGAAGAAGACGGATACTACCAATTGGGCGACTACATTGGAATTAGCGGTATAGAAAAAGCATACGAGCAGGAGCTACGCGGCACCAAAGGCAAAAGGGTAGTATTGGTAGATGTACACAATAGAGTAAGAGGAAGTTATAAAAACGGAGAGGAAGATGAATCTTCCATTCAAGGGCTCTCTTTGTGGAGTACTTTAGATATGCAACTGCAAGAGTATGGAGAAAAACTTATGGCTAATAAACGAGGCAGTATTGTTGCCATTGAACCTGCTACCGGAGAGATTTTGTGTATTGTTTCCATGCCTTCCTACGATCCAAACTTGCTGGTGGGAGGTGTGCGCAGCAAAAATTACACTGTCTTGATGCAAGATCTCAAACAACGACCATTATTCAACCGTGCGCTTATGGCAATGTATCCACCGGGCTCTACTTTCAAGTTGGCAACCGCATTAATTGCTTTGCAAGAAGGTATTATTACGCCAAAAACCGTTTATTCTTGTGGTGGCGGATATAACATGGGATCGCATACCGTTAAATGTCATCCACATGCTCCGGGCCCCGATTTAATATACGCCATATCAACTTCCTGCAATGCTTATTTTTGCAGAGCGTATTACAATACGCTTTCGAATAGAAGGAGATATGCTACTATTCAGGAAGCGTATCAAGCATGGAAAGACTATATCAATGTGTTGGGTTTTGGAGTTAAGTTTGATTCCGATTTGCCATATGAATTAAGGGGTATTATTCCCAGTGTGGAATTTTTCGACAACCGTTATCGAAAATCCTGGAATGCGAACTCGGTGATTTCTATGAGTATCGGGCAGGGTGAGGCAGGCACTACTCCGCTGCAAATGGCAAATTTTGTGGCGATTATCGCCAACAAGGGATTTTACTATAAGCCACACGTCGTCAAAGCGATAGGTACTAAAGATACGCCTAACACTCGATATACTGAAAAAATTGATTGCGGATTCGATAAAAAGCACTTTAATGCCATTCTTGACGGCATGGAGCAGGCGGTATTGAGTGGTACCGGCAGAGTGGCGCAAATTCCCGGTATAAAGGTGTTGGGGAAAACAGGGACTGCGCAAAATCCTCACGGGAAAGACCATTCCGTTTTTGTGAGTATTGCACCTAAAGAAGAGCCTAAGATTGTTGTTTTTTGTTTGGTAGAAAACGGTGGATTCGGCTCTGAAGCGGCTGCCCCCATCGCCAGCTTAATTACAGAATTTTATCTGAATAGAGAAGTAAAAAGAAAAGATTTAGAGCAACGCATCATTTTAAAGTCAACTTTATAAATTATGATAAAAGAAGTTTCGTTTGGTGGCTCAAATGAATTTGATATACGATTGATATTTAATTACTTAGCATTAGTTTGTATAGGTTGGTTCACCATCTTTTCTACCTCTTATAATCCGGCGGCAGAAGATTTTTTCAGTTTGAGTAATGCTTATACACGACAACTTATTTTTATTGGAACCTCTTTTATTATTGCCATTGTAATTCTTTTACTAAAAGGACAATACTATTCATTTTTGGCATATCCCATCTATCTACTTAGCTTGTTATCAATGATTTTGGTGTTTTTCTTTGGAACTGAAATTTCGGGGGCGTATGCCTGGATTAAAATCGGAAGTTTCAGTATTCAACCTACAGAGTTTTGCAAGTTTGCTACCGCATTAGTTTTAGCCAAATTTTTTAGCGAAAGAAAAACATTACAAGAAAAAAGAAATACGTGGCTTACTGCTTTTTGCATCGTCTTGGTACCGATTCTAATTATTATGCTTCAAAAAGATACAGGATCGGCTTTGGTATTTTTTTCGTTTATATTTTTGTTTTACAGAATTGGTTTAACAGGTTGGATTTTGGTAATGGGTGGGGCTGCTACAATGCTGTTTTTAATCACATTATATTGGAACGAAGTCTATGCGATAGCGCTCGTTACTACTATTTTTGTCGCTTTTTGGATTTGGAACAGAAGAGATAAGAAGAAACTCATTAGAAATGCTACTATTTATGGATTGGCGCTTATTTTTATCGTTGTTGCCGATATAAGCTATAACAACATATTACAACCACATCAAAAAATGCGTATTGATACTTTGCTGGGAAAAGTAAATGACCCACAAGGCGCCGATTTCAATCTTAATCAATCGAAAATTGCCATAGGATCAGGAGGTTGGATTGGAAAAGGATATAGAAGTGGCACACAAACTAAATTGAACTTTGTGCCGGAGCAACACACTGATTTTATTTTTTGCGGCATTGGTGAAGAGTGGGGATTTTTGGGAAGTCTGACCATCTGCTTGTTGTTTCTTGGTTTGGTATTAAGAATCTTACGACTTTCCGAACAGCAACGGGATCCATTTGTCAAATACTATGGATACGGTATTGCCGGCATTTTTTTCATTCACTTTTTTATAAATATCGGAATGACCATAGGATTACTGCCAATTATTGGAATTCCTTTGCCACTGATTAGCTATGGTGGTTCCTCCTTATGGGCATTCACTATTATGCTTTTTGTTTTTATCAAATTAGATTACAGGTAGAACAAAGGTTTGAAGGATTAAAGGACTGAAGAATTGAGAGATAAAACAACTTTAGTAGCACAATTTATCAGCAAGTTGCTGAAGGTTTAAACCGCCAAAGTTTCCGGAAGACATGAATGCGAAAACCGTATTGATGCTGCTCATTGTTAATATTCTTTCTTCCAATTGCTCTGCTGTATGATAAACCTCCAAATCGCTACGTTGGAACGCATTGAAAATCATTTCCGTGGTAATGGGCGGTAGTTTTTTATGAGCAACTGTTTCAGGGCTAAAGAAAATAATTCCTACATCGGCGTGATCCATGGCACCGGCATATTGTTCTAAGAACTTTTCTGTTAAGCTGCTGAATGTATGCAACTCCATACAAGCAATGAGTTTGCGATGCGAAAATTGTGTTTTTAGCGCTTCTACCGTTGCTTTCAATTTAGAAGGGGAGTGTGCAAAATCTTTAAAAATGACACACGTTTCGTTTTTGCGCAACAATTCTAAACGATTGCTAGCACCTTTAAACGTTTGAATAGCATAATAAAACTGCTCGTCGGTAATTCCAATGGCATAACACGCCAATTGCGCTGCATTAATATTGGTAAGATTATGTTTTCCAAAAATTTGTAATGGAATTTCAATTACATTGCTGTCAGCTTTAACTGACGGAACATTTAAAAAAGTAATTCCATTTTCAATGCGATGCGGATGCACGGAGTATCCTATTTTTGGAGCGCTAATATTTGCATTTTCGCTCATCTCTTGCAATACGACATCATCTTTACAATAAATATAACATCCGTTTTCAGGAATCATCTCTGCAAAGATTTTAAATTGATCCACATAAAATTCAAAAGTGGGAAAAACATTGATATGATCCCAGGCAATACCGCTAATAATTCCAATAGTTGGTTGATACACATGAAATTTCGGACGTCTATCTATAGGCGAAGTTAAATATTCATCGCCTTCGATGACCATAATTTCGGCTCCGTCGGAAAGTTTTACCATAATATCAAAGCCTTCCAATTGCGCACCCACCATGTAGTCGCAATTGATGTTCAGATGCTGCAACACATGAATAATCATGGCGGTGATCGTCGTTTTCCCGTGACTTCCACCTACTACAATCCGTGTTTTATTTTTACTCTGTTCATACAAAAACTCCGGATAAGAATAGATTCTAATTCCCAATTCTTTTGCTTTCAACAACTCAGGATTATCTTCGCGGGCGTGCATCCCCAAAATAACGGCATCTAAATCCGTGATAATTTTTCCCGGAAACCAGCCTGTTTTGCATGGCAAAAGCCCGCATTTATCCAAACGACCTTTAGCCGGTTCAAAAATTTCATCATCAGATCCGGTAATTTGATACCCTTTATTATGGAGCGCCAATGCCAAGTTGTGCATCGCACTTCCGCCTATAGCAATAAAATGGATTTTCATTTTCGTAACTTTTTAATATAGCTTTGTAAATCAGCATAAAAATCCTTAATATCTTGTTTTGTTATCAGAATTTTTGAAACAGATATTTTCGATGTACGGAAAAAGATAATTATTGCTGTAATCGTACTTGCCATAAAAGAGATGGAAGTTGTAATAGCTGCTCCATATATATCCATTCGCGGAATAAGGATGAAGCTTAGCATTAAAGTAAATAACAGACCTACGATTGCACTGAGAAGCGTTCGATGATATTTCCCTATTCCTGAGAAATAATGTCCAAATATTAGACACACAGAGAAAAACAATATTCCGGGCGCCAATAAACGGATAACATGCGGCAACACGCTAAAATCCTCAAACCTAAAAATAAAAATATAAACAGAAGAGGGCAGGAGAGACAAAACCACAAGCGCACCCAGCGATAATATGCCGCATGCTTTTGCTAATCTTAATGTAATATTTTGAGCGTATGGCCCGTCTTTGCTATTCGCAATACGTGCATACTGTACAGCAGCCACGCTGCCGCTTATCAACCATATAGCTTCCGTTAAAACTATGGCAGTGGAAAAAATGCCCACTTTTCTCAAATCAAAATAGGCTTCCAACAAATAAAAACTAAGTCTTAAATTTAAAAAACTAACAAAAAAAGTAGTTTGATTTAAGAATCCGTAATGAAACAAGCTTTTTGTAACAGGCTTATACTGAATGGATTGAGAAAATTTAATAGCGCCTAACTCTTTGCGTAATGCCATTAACCCCAAAATCCAACAAACGATATAGGCAAAGTACAAAGCGAATATATAAGGGTATAATGTTTGGGACTTCAAAAACACATAAAATATGCATAAAACAATGCACATCATAAGTGGATGCAACAAGCTAATCCAATTCACCGTTTTAATTTTCTCTTTTCCTAATAGAATGGCAATATTTACGCCGTTCCAGGAAGCGATAACGGCTAAAATACTCACATGAATGAGTAAATTTTTATCTATTTCTAAAGGCAGAAATAGCAAGATGCCCCATGCGAACATTCCAACTAATAATGACCAAAGATAAGAAGGAAAAAATAAAGCGGAGAAAGCATGTATTGGCGTTAAGTAAACCAATGTTTTACCGCTCACAATATCTGAAAAAATAAGAACAAAAGCAATAGTTGTGAGTAATATGGCTTGCTCTCCTTTACCCGTAGCTCCCAAAGTTTGAGAAATAATAACCGTAATTAGAAAAGTGAGTAGGGCGGAAACTCCTCTCGTTCCTATGGTATTTATTATTTTGTGAAGCATTTATGCTACGATTTTTGAATAAAGTTGCAAAGATAGATTTTTTCATCAAATTATAATCCCCGCTGCGGCCTTTCATTCCCTGATACTACCTCTGTGCGCGGGCGGATGGTTGGTTGATTTGCCGGTTTTTGATTGGAGGCAGTATTTGTTGGAGTAGCAACTTTCGGTTTGGACGTTTGTGGCTGACCTCCGCTTGTTGTTTTTGGTTTATCGCTTGCTCCAGGTTGCTCGCTTTTTGCCGTGGGTCGCTCACCGCTTTCTGCATACCGTGCACCGCCACTATCGCGTTTATAATTTTGCATAGAATTAACCCTGCTTATTTTTGATGAAAGATTGTGTCCGCCGGTGGTTACCATATCATTGAAAGTAACAATAACAGAAGGCGTTTTCAAATATTTTGCAGAAGAATGACTTAAATTGTTTACAAAATGGTTTTTAACGGTGTTCAAATCTAAACCTAAAAGATCTAAATTATTTTTACCGAAACTGTGCATGAGTCCATTCAGTTTTTTAGCTCGTAAGTAAGTTTGATACGTGGCTTGGTCATTTACCCGCTGCCCGCGTGGATACGCCAATTGTTTTGCCAAATTGTTGAACTGTTCTTCCGAAAGACTTTGCAACATAGAACGAACACTTCTAAACTCACCTACCAGGCGTGTTTTGTTATCTCCTTTTACACGCGTTATAATACGCTCAATTTCTTGTTCTTCGTATTTGTAGTTGTATTGCGCTTCATTTTGTCGAATCTGTTCCATTACTTTATCTTTTTGATACAAAGCATACATTCTTTTCGACGCAGAATCAGATAGAAGAGTGATCTCTTCTTCTTTTAAATTCATAAAGATATTTAACAGGTTTTTTGTAGGTGTTAAAAGTAAATAAGGTTTATTTTTTGGAAAAGCATTGTGCAATTCTCCCGAATAAGTAATTTCATTGTCAATAAATAATTGATACAAAGCCGTATATTGCACTACTCTCACCAAATCAGTATTGCCAAGGTTGGCAAAATAGTTGTAGGCTTGGCGTTCATACTGCCTGCCTATGCTTTGCGCACGCTCTTGTGAATTGAAATAAGAAACCGGCAACGAACCGGTGCGGTTCAAAGTATAAATGGTGGCTTCGGGTAAGTCAATGGCATACATGGCGTTGGCAGTATTCCAATTGTAAACTAATTCGTTTAATCCCAACAATCTAAAAAGCGGTCTTTTGAAAGGATAATATTTGGGTTTCGGGTATTTGAAGTTATATTCCTGTATAGTACCGCTCTCCGACCAATCTTTGAGAAGAATATCGGTTAACGTCATTAAATTGCCAAACTCAGTGTGTTCCAATTCTTTGCTAAGATAAGTGGGACACCAGTCGCGACCGTTTTTCATCTTCCCAGCTAAAAAATCATTAATATCTAAACTTTGTGACAATTCTTTTTCGGTAATGGACGCCAGCAATAAAATGGTTTCTACATAAAGTGGGGGCAATTCATGCAGTGGAGTTTCACGTTCGCGCCCAATAATCACCAACATAGAAGTATCGGATAGTGCGCCGAGAATGAGGTCGGCATCCAATGTAAACTGCCGGATATCGCGAATGTGGTCTGCAATGTCTGCTTTTTTGGGAAGTGCCCATGCCACAAAACCGGGCAATTGGCTGAAAAACACGCCGGTATGTTTATTCTCAAAAATAGAAGAAACGGTATAAATCGTGTTTGTGTCTTGTAATTGAATAAACGGTTCGTCGTTTTTAAGAAACCATTCGTGAAATTCGTATAATGAAATTTGGTAATCTAAATTTTCTTCCGAAAAATAAACACGCTTGTTTTCTATAGGTAAAGTAATAGAAACAGGCTTATAATCTGATAGATAAAGCGCTTCTGATAATTTCTTTACGATGTTCTGCACATTCTCATCGGTGGCATTTACCATGGAAATCAAAATATCAGTAACAAAACCATCGTATCCGAAACGATGATTTCTTGTTTCTACTGCATGTGTAAATTTTGAAAGTATGGATTTAATGGAGTCTATTTCAAAATAGGGTGGGGGCTCTGAAATTACAATGAGTCGGCTGCTATCGGAGAAAACGGCAACCCCAATCGTTTGAAATTGAAAACGATATTTGTTGCGAAAATCTTCATATATAGAATCTTTTTGTGCAAAGACTTCACAATTTTCTATGTTTCTATTTTGATTGGGAATAAATTCCGTTTTTAAAATTTGCGCTGTTTGCTTCCGAACTGTTTCCATGGCTTTTTCATTAGAAAATATTACGACTCCTAAAACTGTGAGGATGAAGAGTGGGATGAAGATATAGTAGAGTTTTTTGGTTTTCATATAAAAAATTGATGTTATCCATTCTAGTGTTCTTGTATTTATTTCAATAAAGCGCAATATTCCAATTCTTGTTTCAGATCTTCCAATTCATTATCCCATAGATTATTTTTTCGTAACTGATTTTCAATGTGTTGGAAATTTGTGTCAGAGAGAATAATGGTAGAAACTAATGCTGAATATGCTTCTTTGCGATTTCCTGTGGATAAAAGATTTTTTAATCTTTCTGCACATGAATAATCTTTGTAAGAAACAATAAGTTTGTATAAATATTGTAATATTTCTGTTGTTTTTTTACTTGTACGGTCGCGAGGCTTAACGAAATGAGGAATATCATTTAATCCTAATTTTTTAATGCTAATTTTTGCCTTCTCGCTATTCGCTTTTGTTCGGTAAAATGAATCTTCAATGTAAAAATAATCTTTCGGATTATCAACAAATGGATTTACGATAGGTTCTTTTACTGTGTCGTGGTTTCTTTTGGTTGTATTGCATTTTTTGCAAGACGGCATAAGATTTTCCCACGACATTACTTCGTCTGAATAAGGCTTTTTCGGACGAAAATGTTCAATTTCCATATATTTGCTTTCTTCGCCCAAAAAAATTTCTGAATAGCAACATTTATTATATGACTTCGCAGAAACTGCATCTTTTAACCAATCAATATTCCAAACCGAATCATCGGGGTTATTTTTAAACCTTTGTGTTAGTTTATCCTGTAATTCATCGGTTAGTTTGGTCGGTTTTGGTGGTAAATCAAACTTTATCATCTGGAATTAACTGACTAAATTGAATATCTAATAATTTTCTTTCTACGCTTTGGGGGTGTAGAATTTTTTCCAATGCTTCGAATGCTTTTTTGCCTTTCGAATAATTTTCTTCATCTAAGGCTTCGTCAAATTGTTTCATCCATTTTTGATAAGTATCAGTTTGTATATTATCTTTTAAACCCATTATTTCGCTTAAAATTTCCTCTATCCGCCAACCGACAAAAGAATGGTTAGAACCATGATGCTTCACTTTCGTATGATCTCCCTCACACTGTAATGTATAAAGATTTACATTATCCATTGATTGTAATATAAACGGACTATGTGTGGTAACAATAAATTGCGTAGTAGTGAAGATATTAGATAAATCTTTTACAATTTCGCGTTGCCATTGTGGATGCAAGTGTAAATCTAATTCATCAATCAAAAGTACTGCAGGTTCTTTTAATGGATTTTCGCTATTTGGATAACGGTCAAACATTTTTTTACAAAAATCACACAGCCAAGATAATGATGCCTGATAACCAAAACCAAGTTCTGACAATTTGTACCAGCCGTTTGTAGTTTGAAATTCAATGTAGTTTTCTAATGCTTTGTTTGAAATAAATCTAATATCGTTAATTTCAGGAAAAATTTCACTTATGAGAACTTCTTTTAATAAATCTCTTCGCTGGGCTGCTTTTTTCTGATTATTTTTATCGGATGATTGGTTTTTTGCTGCATAATCTAATTGAAAAAGCCAATCTTCAAAGTTTATCAAATTACTATTATAGAAAAGATTGTCGGCATTTAACTTTTTTTCTTCTGCTTTCATTCCTTTTGACTCTATATTGCGAGTAACTCCGTATCCATAAATAGACAAAAATTTCAAATTTTCATCAGAATTTGCAGAGCTTCCCCCGTAATATTTATCATACTCCACATAATTATCAAAATTATACTCTGCCTTGTAAGCATCAATAGATTTGTATGGAGAAACCGCATTGAGGCCAATACTAAAGGGTATTGCATTGAAAAAAACATCTATTTCCTCTTCTAATAATGGTTGATAATGTGAAGTCCCTGTAGTATTAGATTGACAGCAAGGTTCCAATGATGCTATTGCTTTCAACAAATTCGTTTTCCCTGTATTGTTGTTTCCAAGGAAAACCGTCCAGCGACACCATTGTCCTTCATCGTCAACAAATGAAAAACTATTTTCCCCTTTAAAGCACTTAAAATCTTTTATCAAAACATCTTTTATATATACCGGTGTGTTTTCTTCTATATCCTCTTCTCTATCCTTTTCTTTTGGTTTCATTCTCTTTATTTCTTCTTCTGTATAAATAGGACCAATCAAATCATCTATATTAACCCTGTCTTTTAGTTTAGGACATTCAATTTCTGTTTTTCCGGCTTCTAAGTAACCTTCTATACCATCATCTCCGGTTATCGAAAAATAATGTGGTGTTGCTAAATTCCGACATTTGTTGCAGTTGCAGGAAACTAATTCCTTGCAATTTACATTTTGGAACGATTTTTTATGTATCTCCTCAATTTTATAACGAATTAATTGAAGCAAATCTCTTCTTATGTTAGAAGATGCTCCGTAAATTTTGATATCAATATATTTCAAACCGCTTTGTGGGTCATAATCACTGATTACTTTTGCCCTGCTTTTATGTTTTTTGAATATAACTCCCTCTCTCCATACTAAATTGTTTTCAATCATCTCATTCAGTTGAACGGTCAACCGGCTCAATATCCCTTTCGGCATAAATGGATATTGTATTTTGAAACCCATATTATCCGTATCATTCCAATTAATATTTTCGGGCGGTGTTACCGGAAGCAGAAAAGGGATAATGTATTTTCCATTTTCTAATTCGTAGCAGATGTCAAATTTATCTCTCAACATCAAACTCAACAAGTAATTCTGTTCGGTTTCGCCATATTTGTTTTCATGCTTGCTCCAAAATTCGCATATCCATTTTTCGGAGAATTTGCCATTTTCCATATCTTTATTATCTGAGCTTATTGCTGCATATAGCCCTTGGGTTATCCAGTTTGGATTAAGAAAAATCGTACTTCTCAAATTTTTATCTTCAGGAAAATGAGTTACAATTCCAATTTTGCAAAAATAATCCAAGGCAGACTTTTTTTCTTCCTGTGTTATTGCCTTACGTGTTTTTAATTGGTAAAAATCATCCAAGTAAATATAATTATGGCCTGTGTTTCGTTTTTCATTCAGCGCGTTTCGCAAATCAACCCAAGGTTGAGGAACCAGTTGGTTTACCAACGGTAATTCGGCAAATAAGCGACGGATATCCTCCTGAAGTGCTGTCCACTTTCCATCGTTTATTGCAAAATCCACCTCACATTGTACAATATTGATATTTGGAAACCGGTTTGCAAATTTTGTTTTTTCAAAATCCGATTTTGAACTGATAGTAGAAACATTGTTTAAAACGACTAAAGTAGTGCATTGACCGGCTAAGAGTTCAATAATTTGAAACCAGTAATCCCACTGTGTATTTTGTTTCCGGTTGTCTGAAACCAAAATATTAAGGGCACCTGAAGTGATAAAATACTGATGCAGGTTGTATTGAATTTCTTGTCCACCAAAATCCCACATATTAGCAATCATCTCTACTCCCAATTTTTCAGGATGTGGCAAACGCAACCCCTCTTTTACCATCACTCCTAGCGTGGATTTTGTATCTGGAAGTTGTTCTATTTCAGGAATTTGTAGCTTTTTAAAAAGTGTGCTTTTTCCGGCGCCGGCTTCCCCGGCAATTAAAATTTTTCCTTCATAAAAAATATCCGTACCATATTTTTCTCTCTGTTCAAAATAATCTTTTACGGCTTCATAGCCCTCTTTTAATACTTCTAATGGAGGCTCTGTAATGGGATTATTGAATAAAATAAGGCCTTCTTCATTTAGAGAGCTTTTGAAAAATATATTTTCAAAAGGCTCAATTAATTTCCAAGACAATTTTTTTATTTGGTTATAACTTAAATCTAGTAAGATTAATTTCTTTAATTCTTGTAAGGGAGTGATATCGCTGATTTTATTGTTTTCTAAATTAAGTCGAGTTAACTGTTTTAATTCTTGTAAAGGATTAAGATCGCTGATTTGATTGTGTAGTAAATAAAGATCTTCTAATTTCTTTAATTCTTTTAAGGGAGTAATATCGCTGATTTGATTTTCGACTGAATAAAGCCCTGTTAATTTCTTTAATTCTTTTAAGGGAGTAATATCGCTGATTTGATTACTATGTAAATAAAGCTTCGTTAATTGCTTTAAATCTTGTAAGGGAGTGATATTTATTAATTCACAATTGATGATTCTTAAATCTTTAAGGCTTTCTAATTTGTTCAATAGGGAACCAACCTTATCCAATATTTTATGAATTATTTGATTGTTACAAATACTTAGTGTAACAATTTTGCCTCCTTGTAAAACATAACCACTATCAATTCCAACAATTCTTTCAACTGATTCCAATTTAACCTCTAACAATGTTTCTATTTCCCTTATAATTTCTAAGTCTTCCATAGTTTATTCTATTTTATGAAATATTTGTTTTTCATTTTTTTTCAATATTTTTTCCATAGCCTATCAATTGCACAGGACTTTCGACTAAATATAAACTACCCCGCCCTTCGGGTGTATTTTTAATCATTTCTTTATTTATATTGCCTATTATCTATTGTGCTATTTTACACATTATCAGATAATTAGATTTTATTAAGTTTGATTGATTTTGATTCTATATGTTCCAAATGTGTTCCGCTAATTGAATCAAAATACAACCCCGAATAATGGTACATTGCTTATTATCTTCCAACGGACTGCAAATAAACATGAAATTTTTACACACAGACCAATAAAAATGCTTTTCAAAAATTTACTGAGAATTTGCTTTTTTTCGTATTAGTAATTGTTTTTTATTATATTTGCATAATAATCAACACATTAGTATTATTAAGTTTGATTTATTTTGATTTCATAAGTAATTTAAAAGAATGATAAGTTTTATAAGAAGAAATGATGCTGCCAATGCACAAGGATTATATGCTATTCGTTTGCGAATTTGCAAAGATAGACAACGTCGATATTTTTCTTTAAAGATATTTACAGAGGCTGAATATTGGAATGCCGAAAATGAATGCTTTGTTATTCTCAAAAACATAAAAGATAAGAAACAGAAAGAAGAAAACGAGCAGCGTAAACAGTACAATTACCTGCTTAACAGTTACAGAGTACAGGCACAAGAAATAATAGACGGTTTTAGAAGAGAACGCATAGATTGGACTTTAAATCAATTTGAAGAGGCTTTTCTTAATAAGTCAAAGCAAGGTAAGATAAAAGCCTATATGGAAAACCATGTTAATATTTTGCGTGAAACAGGACATATTGGCAATGCGGATTGCCATGCCGCTACTTCGCGCATGCTTGAAAATTATGATAGTAAATTCAATAAAAGGCTATTCTCCGAAATTGATATAAAATATGTCAATGGATTTGATATTTTTCTACAAAAAAGAGGTTGTAAAGGTAACACCAGAAAGTATTATATTAAGACACTCCGAAGCATATTAAATAAAGCCATTCAAGAAAAAGAAGCATCAGAGAAAACATATCCTTTTGGTAAAGGTGGCTTTCAAGTCACAAAACTTGAAGAAGAAACAGAGAAACGTTATCTTACAGTTGAATCCTTAAATAAGATTAAAAATAATTCATCAGAAAATCCTCAAAGAGAGTATGCCCGAAAACTATTTTTACTATCATATTATTGCTATGGGATATCATTCATTGACATGGCATATCTAACAAAAGATAATATTGTAAAGTTTAATGGTGGCGAGTACATCGTTTATAAAAGACATAAAGTACAACATCAGAAAAATGCAAAACCTATCAAAATTAAAATCACAAATGATATACAGTATCTGTTAGATAGCCTCAAAGAAGGTAGCCCTACTGTGGATAATTTTATAGTACCAATAGTTACAATTAGTAACTACACAGGAGAAAAATTGTATAATCATATTCGCAGGGTCAGATATAAAAAATACAATGACTATTTAGCAGATTTAGCAAAAGAATTGGAAATAACTGATATTAAGTTGACCACATACGTAAGCCGCCATACAATGGCGATGATGTTACAGCGAAATGATGTAGCACGAGAACAAATATCCCAAATGTTAGGACATGCCGATATGAAGACTACAAACACCTATCTTGATAGCTTTGACACAACTGTAATAGATGAAGCTGCTAAAGTTCTGTATTCTTTATAGTTCCTAAATATTTTTTGCCCTTTTAAGGAAAATGAATGGAAAAATTTATTTTTTCTTTCCGAAGTTGGCTATATTTATTTTTTTCTATTTTTGCATCGGCAAAATTAAGCCGCATGTTTATTCTGTGTAACAGATAAACCGACTTGATTCCCACAATGAAACGGTCAGGAGAACCTGATGCGTTTTTTAACAGCAATCTGTTTGGTTGCAAACCAAATGTGGCACTCCGCATCCTCGCCGTGCACACAATCTTCTTCAAAAGCTAAAGTCAGTATCTGATTTTGATTTTTTATCTTAATCTTATTTATTAATCTGCCAACTTAGGATTTGACATTTTAAAATTCTTTTGAGGCGCAACCCCAAGCATTATGAATCAAAAAATTCACGGCGAGGCATTACTGGTACACTTAACAGTTACTCAAATAAAGGAAGTTATTGAGAGTGTATTTCAGCAATCATCATTTTTTCCAAGCAATCAGCCTGAAATTATTGACATTGAAGAAGTGTTAAAATTAACAGGCTACAAAAAGGCAACTCTGTACAAATTAATTCATGAACGAAAAATACCCTTTCATAAACCAACGCACGGTGGACGTAGGGTATTTTTCAAATCAGCAGAGATTGAACAGTGGCTACTATCTAATCGTATAGAAACAAACGAGGATTTTTGCCAAAATTATGGAATAAGAGAGAAGAGGAGTAGTACGACGCGACTTAAACAAAAACTATACTCTTTGAAATTATTACTCCGCTTATTCACAACTTTTCAAGGTATAGTCAAAAAATACGAAACTCAAATACAAGAGTTAGAAGAAAAAGTTGCGAAGTATGAAACCAATAATCAGATAATTGAAAATTTATTTAATGATGAAACCAATTAATACAAAAAACAGTAAAAAACAGGATTTAAACACAACAGACAAAACCATAAGAGGTTTTATATTTTATCTTTCATATTTTGAAGCGATAGAAACATTAAGCAAAAAGAATCGCCTTATAGCATACGAAACGATAGTAAAATATGCGCTTTACGGAAAAGAACCAATCAATTTGCCAAAAGTAGTATTGTCTATATTTACAATAGCTAAACCTAACATAGATGCAAACTATCGAAAATATTTAAAGAAAGGGAAAAGCAAATCTCAAACAATTGATTCTTCTGAGGAAGAACTTATAGAAAAAGTACCATTACCAAAGAAAAAATGTAAGTCAAATTCAGTAGATGAGTTTCCTGAACCAAATAATGAATTTATTGATTAATGCAAACTGTAATCGTATTGGAACAGTTTTTGGTCAATTCTGAAGCAAAAAACAGATTTATATTTCTGAAAATCAAGCATGTAAATTTTCAAAAAATGTCCTTAAAAAAGAAGAAAGAAAAAAGAAAAAAAATATATAAAATTAATATGAAAAGCAGTGGCAGAATTTTTAAGAAAAGGAAAGAAGAAAATTAATTCCAAATATTTAATATGGAAAATAGCGACATAATTATTAAGTTTGAAGAACCAATAGTATCTTTATTTGAAAATATTTATAGTAAGGAAGCATATAAGCGAATAAAGTTAAAAGTGTTTTTATTTACAGAAAAATTCAAAGAAGAAGTTGAGGCCTATAGAAAAAGCGATGACGAAAAGGAAAGAAAAAAGATTAAAGAAAGTCTTCCATGTATCACCCCAAGCGGAACATTTACTCAAAGAAGAGAAACGCCTATTAGCACTCATACAAACTTGATTTGCATTGACATAGATGCTAAGCATAACCCAAAAATTGATTTAAAAGAATCAAAACATATTATCGGACAGCATTGTCCGAGTTTATATTATGCAGGTCTATCTATTGGAGGAGAAGGAATATTTTTGATTTTTAGAATTTTAAAACCTGAACTTCACAGTCAACACTTCGATGCTCTTGCTTCTTATTTGAATAAAACGTTTGATTTGAATGTAGATAAGGCAGTTAGAAGCCTTAATAGCCTCCGAGTGGTAAGTTATGATGAGAATCCTTATTATAATCCCGACCCCATTCCATATGAACACATATCGGGAAAAGAAAACAGAGCAAGAGATGTATTAAGAACTGTAGCTAAAAAAAATGAAATTAGCAACTATGTTGAAAGAGCAATCAAAATCATTAGTGAAAAGAAAATTGACATTACAGTTGGATATGTAAATTGGTTCAAGATTGGTAGTGCATTAGCTCATGAATTTGGAGAAGAAGGGCGAGCACGGTTTCAGGTTGTAAGTTATTTTCACAAAGATTACTATCATAGTGATTGTGATATTCAGTACGATAAATGTTTGAAATATAGAGACGAATCAAAAGTGAAAATTGCAACATTCTTCTATTATTGCCAGAAGTATGGAATAAATTGGAAAAATAACAATGCAATTACCTAAAGTATAAGCAAATACAATTCATCAAACCTAAAAGAGAAAACGCTTTAATACCTCATCTATTAAAGCGTTTTCTCTTTTAGATTTAATGGTTCGTATTGAATATGAAAGAGCCCGAAGCAAAGAAACAATTAAATCCTATTAGAATGTTACTATTAAAAATGTTTATTATTTTTGCCAAGCCATAAAAGTGGCACTTTGATGAAAGTGTCTCGCTTTTATCCTGTGTAGGAAATCTGACAGTTTCAAGGAAACAGTGACAGCAGCAACATTCATCACTTGAGGAGCTTATGTGTTCACAAACATATGCTAACAAGTGTGGAAAACTGTTCATTTGTTTCCGGGCTTTGTCAGATGCCTCTACACGATAAACGCAGAACTCCACACTTTCTTTTTTAAGAAACCCTGTCATTTTGGAGTTGAATGACATTAATTCAACAAAAATTTATGACTGGATTAGAATTTATTAAGTCGAAGCAGCAAATTTGGGCAAATAGAAAAGATTTTCAACTTGTTGGTGGTACTATTCCTGACAAAGGTGAAAAAAATTATTTGCAAAACTTTTCAGATAATTTATTTGAGCAGTTATCTGAAAAGAGTTTAGATTGTTTTAATTCCGGTGACGGGAATGAAACGAAAGACGGCAAAACACGGTTGGCAAAAATGAAGGCACTGCATTCATCTTCTGCAATAGTTGTAAATGTATTTCAGTATTGGCAAAAAGATGTCTATCCTATTGCTTATGCGTGTAATTTATGTTCAAAACATCCGCTTGGGATTGATATTATGGTAGAAAATATAGGTTCTAATCAGCCTAAAATGTTTTCAACATCAAAAAGTAAAACTGAAAACAAAATCAAGTTTGAAGAACAGTTTGAAATAAGTAAAGATAAATCTCAATTTCCACGCTCACCTAATATTGATGTAGTTATTGAAGGTTTTCAACCTCTTGTTTATGCTATTGAATCCAAATTTACAGAACCATATAGCGGAAAGCCTAAAGGAATCAAACAACAATACATCACCAACACCTCTTTTTGGAATGGATTACCTTATTTATACGAATTAGCAAAAGAAATCTCTCCGAATAACAATAGGTTTCAGTATTTGGATGCTGCACAATTGATAAAACATATTTTAGGGTTGAAAAAGAAGCATAATAAGAATGGTTTTTTGCTTTTGTATCTTTGGTATGATGTAATTGGAAAAGATAGTTTTGAACATCTAAAAGAAATAGAACAATTTGCAGAAGTAGCAAAAAAAGACAACATAAACTTCAAACATATAACCTACCAAGAAGTAATTATAAAATTGGCAAAAGAATTTTATGGAGGGAATGAAAGTTATTGCGACTATTTAACAATTAGGTATTTATAAAAGTACAAACGTCATGAAAAAATTAACAATCATCATCGCAGTCGCATTGTTCGCGACACAAATCAACGCCCAAGTAACCTACTCTTGTGACTATTCAAAAACATGTACAACCGATAAGAAAGGGGAAAAAACATGTGGAGATTGGGAAGAAGATTTTGCTCTGTTCGAGTTTAACAAAGCAGAAACTATCCTGAAACTTACAGACTCCACAGGAGAATACACATTTTCAATTAGGGAAAAAACAATTAAAGGAGATGCCCTTTTCATAAAACTATTAAGCTTTAGCGGTAAGGATTATTGGCTTATAATCTTAGGAACGGTAATAAGGTTAGGTTGGGAAGACACTAAGACCAATAATAGTATTACGGTAGCTTATGGTATCTACACAACCTGGTAAAGAAGTTAAACTTGCAATCATTAGGTATTTAAAAATTAATTTAAAAACATATCAAAAATGGCATTAATAAATTGTTCCGAATGCGGAAAAATGATTTCCGATAAAGCAAAAAATTGTCCTGAATGCGGATGTCCGATAAACTCTAATGATAAAACAGATGTTGATATTCAAGTACAAAATAGTACACCAACAGTTATAGTAGAACCAAAGGAAGGATGTTTTTTACAAACTCTAAATTTTGGCTGCGTAGTTATTGTAATTATTATCGTTATTATTGTTATTGCAATAGTCGCCAATTTCTAATGAAGAAGTAATTATAAAATTGTCAAAAGAGTTTTATGTAGGGAATGAAGATTATTTCAATTGTATAACAGTCAAATATTTATGGTAAACAAAAACCTATTCAAAGCAGTTGAAACCGGAAATGTAGCGGAAGTTAAAAGAGTATTGACAGAAGAAAAAATCAATGCAACAACGTATTATGGGGCGAAATCATTAAATTTTGCAACTGAAAAAGGATATTTTGAAATTCTTAAATTGTTGTTAGAAAGTGGAATGAATGTACATCGTGCGAGTTTTTGGTCTAATAGTTACAACATTGCTCATTCTACTTTATCAAAAGCCGTATGTAATGGACACACAGATATTGTAAAACTTTTGCTTGATTATGGTGCAAATGCAGAAAAAAAGGATTTGAAAGAAGCATTTATTAAAGCATTCCTAAGTGGAAATTTAGAAATGACAAAGATGTTAATTGACGCAGGTGCAAATGTTAATGTAAAAGATGGGGGAATTACACCTTTGATGTACGCCGTCTTGTTTCAAACTGAAAATCAGGAAATATTGATTGACTGGCTACTAACAGCGGGTGCACACGTCAATGTTAAACGTGTAACATGGGTAAAGAAGGGAAAAACGCAAAGGAGAGAAATCAACACCGCATTAACCTATGCAAAGCAACTCGGAAACGATAAAGTAGTTGCGATGTTGAAAAATGCGAAAAAGTATAGACAAAATCAATCAACTAATCTTTGATTTAGGGCTTGAGAGTACAAAATATTCCTTGTTTAAGGAATTGTCGAGCAAGGCATGACGGAATTAAATTAAGCAGAATTATTTACTATGAGAAACTCATAAGTAGGATTGTTAGAGAGATGAAGTAAAGGACTATTTAAAAAGATGTTCCAATTGTGTTCCACTAAATATTATCAGTTATTTATAAAAATTATAAATAACTGATTTTCAGTTATAATATAGCCTTGTTTAATTATGTGAGTACACTCCCTTCGGGCACCCCTTCAAGTATTGAAGGGGATGTTTTTCCTTTTTCTTTCTTATTTATATTTCAAAACCTCCTCCGAAAAAAACTCCAACTTCACCCCTGCCTTAGCAAACATCTCTTCCGACTCGGTGCCGGCATGGTATTTTTTTTCGCACACTACGCGTTTAATTCCACAATTGATGATAAGCATGGCGCATATTCTGCAAGGCGTCATTCTGCAATATAAGGTACTGCCTTCTAAAGTAATGCCAAGTTTTGCCGCTTGGCAAATGGCATTTTGTTCGGCATGCACGGTTCGCACGCAATGTTCACTGATAGAACCATCTTCATGCAACATCTTTTTCATTTGATGACCTATTTCATCGCAATGCGGTAGCCCATTAGGTGAACCGACATAGCCGGTTACCAAAATTTGCTTATCGCGCACTATTACACAGCCGCTTCGTCCTCTGTCGCAAGTGGCTCTTTTACTCACAGTATGAGCTATTTCCATAAAATATTCATCCCATGAAGGGCGCACATATTTTTCTTCCATATTATCGTATTCTTAATTTTTGTCCTACTTCAATTTTATCGCCTTTAATATTATTCAATGATCTGAGTTGCTGTTCGGTGATGTTGTGATTTAAACATATCCTATAAATAGTTTCTCCTTTTTGTACCGTATGGTACACCGGCGTTGTTTTAGAAGGTTCCGGCAGTTGTTTTCCTGATTCTTCTTTCTCCCTTTCTCCTTTCTCCGTTTCTCTCTGTTTTGTTTCCTCTTGTTTTACAATTGGCGCAGCTGTTACTACAGGAACAGATATAAAATCGTTTGGCGTAAGCGTCAGCATATTACTTTGCAGTTTCCTTTCCGAAAAATTAATCACTTTTTCAGGATTAAAAAATTCATTTAGGAATCGTGTTTCAAAATGCAGGGCGTTTTTTTTATCTCTATTGCCGGTATAGCCGATAAGATCGCCGGCTTGCACTTTTTGTCCTGTTACCACATTCACATTATCCAGCAATGCATACACAGTTTCTAAACCATTATAATGCCTGATAATCACGGTATTGCCATACTCTTCAAACTTTTTAACGATTCTCACCACGCCATCAAAGCAAGCCACCACCGGTTCATTTTTTTGAACGGAGAAATCAATGCCTGTATGCTGTTTACCTTTATTTTTTATATAACCTGTAGAAACAACACCGGAAATAGGAAACGCGAAAGGAGTATTCCCGTCTTGTATCAACATAATTTTTAACTGGTCCTCGAAAAAAGGGATCTCTAATTTTTTACTTCTAATGTATAAAGTGTCCCATTGATTTTGATATAGTCCAAATGCTGGAATCTGATTGTTATTTTCAATGACTGTGATTCGATTTACATTGATATGGGCATTCAAATCGCAATTTTGAACGGCGGCAGACATAATTCTGTTTTGTGCGTTTTCGTCAATATCAATGTGAGATTGTTGCGCAAAAAGGAAAAAGGGAGAGAGCAGAAAACAGAAAACAAAAAGGAGTTTGATTTTTGATTGGTGCATATCTGTTTAATTATTTTATCTAATACCTGAGTTCAGGATATGCAAAAAAACCATTTTTTTCAATATATCTTACTGTTTCATTACTTTTTTCGTTTTTGTTAAATTAAGCATAAATGAACGAAAATATTTTTAGTGCAAATTATTTTTCAACACTATGATAAAACAGCGTGGTCTCATTTGCCGGAACAATAGTATTCTTAAAAATTTCGACAAATTGATTTTCATTAACGTTAAAATAATGCTCCTTATCATCCTGAAATTTTTCAACACTGTGAAATGTCTCCGAAAGTGCCAGCGTGGAAGCACGTTCCTCTATTTTAATCTCATTTTTTAACAAAATAGACTCCACACTGTTTTTCACTTTCTGCAACGCATGTTCAATTTTGGCATGTTTTAAAAACGAATATAGATATTGATCCAAAGCATCATTTGCTTTTTGTAAAGAAACGCCATCGGCGGGGCGTCCGGAAATCAAAAAAACGCCTGGATCATAAGTTGCCGTAATAGACGCGGAAATATCGGTGAAAAGATGTTTTTTTTCTACTAATTCCTTGTGCAAGAAAGAAGATTTTCCGGTGCCCAACATATCAGAAAGCAAGTCGAAAGCGTAAAATTCAGACGCTAAACGTCCGCACATTTTCCAACCTTTCAACAACATATCGTAAGGTACTTGCCGGGATACTTCTATTTTTTTTGGAGCGATTTGAGGCAACTCTTGAGGTATATTTCTCTCTATGTGACCACGTTTTGGAATGGCGCCAAACCATTTGTCCACCAACGGTACAATTTCTTCAAAACGTATATTACCGGCAATAGCAATTACGGCATTTTGGGGTGCATAGTAATTATGATAAAACGCTTTAATTATGTCCATGTTAACCGTCTTGATATGAGAAACCTCTTTCCCAATGGGCAACCATTGGTATGGATGTCTTTCAAAAACAGCTTCATTAAAAAGCATCCACATATCGCCGTAAGGTTTATTCAAAAAATGCTCCTTAAACTCTTCGATGACCACGTTTTTTTGTATCTCTAACTCTTTTTTACGAAAAGCAAGTTCCAACATTCTATCCGATTCCAACCAAAAAGCAGTTTCTATATTGTTGGCAGGCAAGGTAATATAATAGCAAGTTACATCATCGGTGGTATAAGCATTATTTTGTGCACCTACTTTGTCTAAAGGCACATCATATTCGGGAATATTTTTAGAGCCGCAAAACATGTAATGCTCAAATAAATGCGCCAAGCCGGTTTGATTGGGATTTTCATCTCTTGAACCCACAAAATAACAGATAAAACAAGAAGCCAAAGGCGTTGTGGAGTCTTCGTGCACCACTAACCGCAGCCCATTGGAAAATTGATGACGCTTAAAGGGAATTGGCATGGATTAGATGATTAGGTAATGAGATAATTAGATAATGAAAATCCCCTTCAAATTTTGAAGGGGTGGCTCGCGAAGCGAGACGGGGTAATTTATGTTTACATTTTAAAAATCCTTACTTCAATACCCTCACTTGCTAACTCCGATAATCCCTTTAAATCCGTATCACTGTAATGGATAGGATATAAAATTGTGGGTTTAATGACTTTAGCGGCACGAATGGCTTGTTCTACCGTCATCGTATAAGGTTGATTAATAGGAAGGAAAGCCACATCAATATGGTCAAACTGGCTCATTTCGGGCATATCCTCACAATCGCCCGGAATATAGATGCGCGTGCCTCCCAGTGTGATGATATAGCCGTTGTCGCGACCTTTCGGATGATAAATCTCTCTACCATCGGTAGTGTTGTAAGCCGGAACCGCTTCAATATCCATAATGTTTTTATAAGAAGTTTTATTTCCGTTTTTTAACACAGTGCCTGTTTGTAGCGCTTCGTGTACGGTTTCATTGCAATAAATCACAGTATTTGGCGCTAAGAGACGCACAATTGCATTTCTATCCAAGTGATCGTAATGATCATGCGTAATGAAAATCACATCGGCTTTGGGAAGCGTTGTATAATCCACGCCTTCATAAGTTACCGGATCGAAGTAAATAGTCATGCCCTCGAAAGTAAGATAGAAGCTGGCATGTTGAATAAAGTGAACGGTAATTGGTTCTCCGTTCTTTGCATTGAAGGAATCGGTTTCAATAGTTTTTGTAAACGATTGGTTCATAATAAATAAGCTTAATAAAAGTGATACAAATGTACGTATTTTCATAATAATTTTGTTTGGGGTGCAAAGATATTATTTAATGTTGTTTGAATGAAGGATAGCCCCATAAAATTCTTGAAATTGCTGATTTATAATTCCTTTCGAGAAATGGGTTACGGCATAATTTCGGATAAGAATTCCATTAAAGGTTTCAAAATGCTGTAACATAAAGTCTAATTTTTCAACAAGTTGATTTACATTTTTGGGTTCTACAAAGATGCCTCTTTCCGCATTCACAATTTCAGAAATTCCTCCTACGGGAGTGGTTATCACAGGTTTTCCGCAACTCATTGCCTCTAATAGCACACAGGGGAGATTTTCATAGTTTGAAAACAGAAGGAAAAAATCGCATGTTCCTATTTTTGCAGCTACTTGCTTTTCAGGCATACTTCCCAAAAAATGTACAAATTTTTCAAGATGATGCTCTTTCACATACGCTTCTGCTTCGAAATTTCTGAATTCATGAATCACTTCTAAAACAAAGTCTTGTCTTTTTTCGCTCAATAATTTAATGCCTTCCAAAATGCCCATAAAGTTTTTGGCGCGCTCGTCTAAGGTAGAAATATGAAGTATCTTTTTGGGAGAATTATCATGTTTCTGAGGAACAAATAGTTCTGTATCTACCACATTATAAATAACGGCTTTCTTTTTTAAGGAAAATAACTCCTGAATATTGTTTAACAAATTGTTAGATACTGTAGTAATTCCCGAAAGAGCAGCGTAAATATTTTCAAATTTTCTTTTTTGAACCGGAGTAATCAGCACTCGATTTAATGGGTTATAGATACTCCAATGCTCGGTTAATACTAAAGGAACATTCCATTTTTTGCTCCATTTTACGGCAAATTCACCCATAGGGAGTGCCACGTGCAAATGAATCAGTTTTGGCTTTCCATATTGATTTTCAATGAATTTCATTCCTTTTCTGTAGTAATACCATTCACAGGTTTTCATCCAGACTTTTCCCAAAAAGGAGGTTTTATCTTTAATAAAATATTCTATTAAAATGTTATTTACATTTGCGCTTTCGCGCTTTTGTGCCTTCGTGCTCCTTGACACTCTTAACGTAACACATTTTTGAGTCATGGAAATCACGGCAATATGTTTTTCTATAAAATTTCCGCAAAAAGGCATCTTATCGTTGGGAAACCAGGAAGGGAGGTGGAGAATGTACATAATTGTGGCGAAAGTATAGAAAAATATGGTTTTATCAAACTTTCACATTTTCGCATAAAAGATACAAAAAATGAGAAAAGTACAAAAAAGATGTATCTTCGCGACCTTTATTTTTTAAATGCAAATTGTATTTTTATTGCATTAATATTGTTGGTATCAGATATTTAAACAAAAAAACACTATGAATATCTCCGCGCAATCCGTAAAAAAACCGATTACAACAGCGTTGCTTTATGTGGCAATTGCCATCATCGGTGTTTATTCGTTATCAAGATTAGCAATTGACTTTTTGCCCGATTTGGGCAGTAACACCATTATGGTGCTTGCAAGCTACAACGGCGCAAGTCCTTATGATATTGAGAATAACGTAACCAGGCCGCTCGAAAATGTATTGGCTACTGTGAGCGATGTGAAACATATTACTTCCAGCTCGCGTGAAAATTATTCTATTATAACTCTGGAATTTAGATATGGAATTGATATTGAACAAGCTATAAATGACGTGCGCGATAAGTTGGATATGGTAACGGCGATGCTGCCCGATAACGTAAACAGACCTATCATTTACAAATTTAGTGCAGCCGATATCCCTATTATGATGATTTCGGTGGAGAGTAGAGAAAGCACCAACGTGTTATACAAAATATTGGATGACAGAGTGGCTTCGCCCATTAGCCGGATAAACGGCGTGGGAACGGTGTCCATTTCAGGCGCGCCGCAACGCGAAATTAATATTTACGCAGATCCTTTCAAATTAGAGTCTTACGGCATAACCATTGAGCAACTTACGCAAGTAATTCGTATGGAAAACATGAACTTGCCGTTAGGTACCATAGACATTGGCTCGAAAACGTATTCCATGCGTGTACAAGGTGAGTTTATGGACGCCCAATTATTGAACGATATCGTAGTGGGTAGTTTTAATAATAAAAATGTGTTTTTACGCGATGTAGCGGTAGTTGCCGATACTATCCAGGAAAGATTACAGGAAGTTTATACCAATGGTATGCAAGGCGCTTTGTTGGTTATTCAAAAGCAAGCAGGCGGCAATTCGGTGGAAATTTGCAATAGAATAAATCTTTTGTTACCCGAATTGCAACCCAACCTCCCACCGGATGTTAAACTCGCCCCGATTTGGGACACTTCAGAAAGTATTGTAAATACTATAAACAGCTTAAATCAAGCTATTATAATAATTTTAGTATTGGTAGTGGTGGTTATTATGATGTTTTTGGGAAGATGGCGCGCCACTTTTATTATTGCGATTACTATTCCCGTTTCACTCATATCGGTTTTTATTTACTTGTTAATAACAGGCAACACAATCAATATCATCTCCTTATCTTCTTTAAGTATTGCCATTGCGATGGTAATAGATGATGCCATTGTAGTATTAGAAAACATTAGCAAACATATTGACAAAGGAAGTAAACCGCGCGCAGCTGCGGTGTTTGCTACCCGCGAAGTCTCGCTATCAGTAATTGCTTCAACTTTAGTGCTTTTAGTTGTGTTTTTGCCACTTACCATGCTGCAAGGTATGGCAGGAATTTTATTCAAACAGATGGGCTGGATTATTAGTATCACAGCTGTCATTTCTACGATTGTTGCCTTAACGTTAACGCCCATGATGGCAGCTTATATGTTAAAACGAGAGGATAAACACGGAAAATGGTATAAGAGACTCTATAGTCCCATTGAAAAAGCATTAGATAAATTAGATTTAGGTTATGGTAAACTGTTAAATTGGGCGGTAAACCATAAAATAGTAGTGATTGTTATGTCTATATTAATTTTCTTTTCTTCGATAATGTTGATAAGAATTATTCCTACGGAATTTCTTCCGGTGCAAGATAACGCATTTATTGGCATTAATATTAAATTTCCGATTGGTACCAGAATGGAAATAACCCGAGCATTTGCTTTGGAATTTGAAAAGGAACTGCGTGAGGAATATCCTGAAATTATACGGATTAATTTTAATGTAGGACAGCCCTCCGAGACAAATACTTGGGGAAGACTTCAAGACAACGGCTCTCACATTATTTCCATGACTGTTAGATTGTTAAAAAAAACACAGCGGCAACGCGGCATTGAAGAAATTGCCGACCAAATTCGCGCAAAGTTGAACCAATATCCTGAAATTAATACTTATGCGTTAACTGCCGGAGGCGGTATGGCAGGACAAAATAACGTTACCGTTGAAATTTACGGGCATGACTTTAACGTTACCGACCGATTTGCTGCCGAACTAGCCGACAGAATGCGCGATATTCCGGGATGTACTGAAGTGAATATCAGTCGCGCGGAATATGCACCCGAAATTCAGGTAGATTTCGATAGAAAAAAATTGGCAGAAAACGGATTGAATTTGGCAACGGTTTCATCTTTTATTCAAAATCGTTTTAGCGGTACTATTGCTTCTTATTATCGCGAGGATGGCGATGAGTATTTCATTAGGGTACGTCTTGCGCCGCAATTCCGCCAAAGTATTGATGCTATTGAAAATATAATCGTGTATAATGCGCAGGGAAATGGAATTAGAGTACAGGAATTGGGCACTATAGTAGAAAGGTTAACGCCACCGACTATTGAGCGTAAAGACCGCGAGCGCGTTGTAAAAGTAGTGGGTATTGTAGGCGCCGGTGCCGCATTGAGCCAAATTGCCAATGCTACCATGGATATATTGGCGGATATGGATACGCCGCCCGGTGTTACTATTATATTGGCAGGAACTTTTCAGGATCAACAGGAATCGTTCAGCGACATCATTTTATTGTTGGCGTTAATCATAGTATTAGTCTATATCGTAATGGCTTCGCAATTCGAGTCGTTTACTTATCCGTTTGTAATTATGTTTTCTATTCCGTTTGCATTTACAGGCGTTTTCATTGGATTAGCCGTTACAAACACCGCTCTTGGGCTGATGGCGCTCTTGGGCATTGTGATGTTGGTGGGTATTGTAGTGAAAAACGGTATTGTGCTCATTGACTACACGATATTGTGCCGTGAGCGTGGCATGGGCATTAAAGCAGCGGTAGTAGCTGCCGGACATTCGCGTTTGCGTCCCATTTTAATGACCGCAATAACTACCGTATTGGGAATGTTGCCGTTAGCACTCGGAAGAGGCGAAGGCGCCGAAATGTGGAACTCGCTCGGTATGACCGTAGCTTGGGGTTTATCGTTCTCTACTTTGATTACTTTGGTACTTATTCCTGTGTTGTATGCAAGTTTTGCGCAATTTGGCGCATGGCGGAAAAGAAAGAAAAAAGCGGCATAAAATGCCGCTTGACTAGTTTTTTAATTAAAAAACGCAAATTTCCCCTTTTCAAACGAATCCACCTTTATCGGCATATCTTTGTTTAAAGAACCCGACAAGAGAATCTTCGACAGCTCGTTGAGGATTTTCTTTTGAATAACACGCTTCAACGGTCGGGCGCCATATACCGGATCGTAGCCCATTTCGGCTAATAAATCCAACGCATATTTGGTAAATTCTACTTGTACGCCTTGCTCGTTCAGCATGTGGTTCAAGTCATTAATTTGTAGCTTTATAATGTCTTTGATTTCGCGTTTGGAAAGCGGCTGAAACATCACAATTTCATCAATGCGATTGAGAAATTCCGGACGTAATGCCTTCTTCAACAGATCGATAACCTCGGTTTTGGTGCGATCAAACATTTCTTCATCGCTAAATTTGCCTTTGTCGGCATAATTATCTTGAATGATATGCGATCCCATGTTGGAGGTCATAATAATGATTGTATTCTTGAAATCGGCAACACGCCCTTTGTTGTCAGTCAATCTGCCGTCGTCTAATACCTGCAACAGAATGTTCAAAATATCGGGATGTGCTTTTTCAATTTCGTCGAACAAAATTACCGAATATTGTTTGCGGCGCACTTTTTCGGTGAGTTGCCCACCTTCGTCGTAGCCCACGTAGCCCGGAGGCGAGCCAATAAGCCTCGACACGGAATGTGCTTCCTGGAACTCACTCATATCGAAGCGAATTATGGCATCTTCGGTATTGAATAAATATTCGGCTAAGGCTTTGGCTAACTCGGTTTTGCCTACGCCGGTTGTTCCCAAAAAGATGAACGAACCGATGGGGCGTTTGCTGTCTTGTAAACCGGCACGGCTTCTGCGAATGGCATCGGCAATGGCGGTAATCGCTTCATCTTGCCCCACAACACGTTTGTGCAGCTCTTCTTCCAAGTGCAACAGTTTCATCTTTTCACTTTGCATCATTTTGCTTACGGGGATGCCGGTCCAACGTGCCACCACTTCGGCAATGTCATCACTGCCCACTTCTTCGTCAATCATGGCGCCGTCGGCTTGCAAGTTGTTAAGTTCTTGTTGCAACTTCTCAATTTGCTCTTCGGCTTCTTTTATGACGCCGTAACGTAATTCTGCCACACGCCCGTAATTTCCTTGTCGCTCCATTTCAGCAGCTTCCAATTTGAACTGCTCAATGTCAGCTTTGATCTTTTGGATTTTTTCTGCAACCTCTTTTTCCGCGTGCCATTTGGCATACAATGCGTTGCGTTCCTCTTGCAAATCGGAAATGGTTTTGCCCAACTGCTCCATTTTTTCCGTAGAGTTTTCGTTTTTAATCGCTTCACGTTCAATTTCCAACTGACGGATTTTACGATCTAATTCATCTAACTCTTCCGGCATGGAATTGATCTCTAACTTTAATTTCGATGCGGCTTCGTCAATCAAGTCAATCGCTTTATCGGGAAGCTGCCTATCCGTAATATATCTTGAGGACAACTCCACTGCTGCAATAATCGCTTCGTCCAAAATACGCACCTGGTGATGTGTTTCATAACGCTCTTTCAACCCGCGAAGAATAGAGATGGTGGAGTGTTTATCTGGTTCTTCAATCTTCACGGGTTGGAAGCGGCGTTCTAAGGCTTTATCTTTTTCAAAATATTTTTGATATTCGTTTAATGTGGTTGCGCCTATGGAGCGAAGTTCACCGCGTGCGAGGGCAGGCTTTAGGATGTTTGCGGCATCCATGGCACCTTCGCCGGAGCCACCCGCCCCCACCAGCGTGTGAATTTCATCAATGAAGAGAATAATTTCACCGTTTGACTCAATGACCTCTTTGATCACATTTTTCAAACGCTCTTCAAATTCGCCCTTATATTTGGCGCCTGCAATGAGCGCGCCCATATCTAACGAGTAGAGTTTTTTTGTTTTCAGGTTTTCGGGAATATCGCCACTCACTAAGCGATGCGCCAAGCCTTCGGCGATAGCGGTTTTACCCACACCGGGTTCTCCGATAAGAATCGGGTTGTTTTTGGTTCTACGCGACAAAATTTGCAACACACGACGAATCTCTTCATCACGCCCAATCACGGGATCGAGTTTGCCTTTACGCGCGGCATCATTCAAATTCACAGCAAATTTATTCAACGAATTATAAGATTCTTCGCTGCTTTCTCCGGTAGCTCTACTGCCTTTGCGCAAATCTTCGATCGCGGTTTTTATGCCTTTTTCGTTGATGCCGGCATCTTTCAAGATTTTAGAAGCTTCATCGTTTGTCATAAAAATACCATAGAATAGGTGTTCTAACGAAACAAAATCATCTTCCAGCTCATTACTGAACAAAATGGCTTTTTGTATGGCAGTTTGTGCCGCCGGCGCAATATAAATATCGCCACCATTGCCTTTCGCCAACGATTGAATTTGTTTTTCCACCACTTGTAAAATCATTTTCGGATTGGCATCCAACTTTTTAAGTAAAAATGGAATCACATTCTGGTCTACTTCTATCAATGCTTTTAAAATATGAAGCGGCTCCAAGCGCGCTTGAGTGTGGCTATGAGCAATCAATTGCGCTTGCGTAATCGCTTCTTGTGATTTTAATGTTAAATTATTTAGGTTCATATTTTCTTTCTTTTTAATTCGCATACATTTTTTGCAAATAAAATGCCAAACACTCATTGCTGACAAAATGTCAAAAGTTGTTCTAAATAAAAAATGTACTTTTGCAACTCTTTACATTATGGTAGATGAAACAAAAAGATTTTATTTTCAATATTTTCTTTCTTCTTTTTCTCAATTTACTCATAAAACCTTTTTGGATTCTTGGTATTGACAGAGGGGTTCAAAATGCTGTAGGTGCAGGAAATTACGGTGTGTTTTTTGCGGCTTTCAATTTTGCAATTTTATTTAATATATTGTTAGATTTCGGGTTAACTAATTTCAACAATAGAAATATTGCGCAAAATACCCAACTTTTGTCAAAACATATTTCAGGAATTTTAACTTTAAAACTCTTATTGGGCGTCATTTATTTGTTTGTAGTTTTATTGGTTGGAATGGGTATCGGTTACAACAGTTTTCAAGTAAAATTATTAGTATGGTTGGCATTTAATCAATTCCTAAATGTGTTCATTTTGTATTTGCGCTCGAATGTCACTGCTTTATTGATGTTTAAAACCGATAGTATTTTATCTGTTTTAGATAAATTATTGATGATTGTAATTTGCGGAACGCTGCTATGGGGTAACGTTACCGATAAACCGTTTCAAATTATGTGGTTTGTGTATGCCCAAACTGCAGCGTATTTAATTGCGGCTTTTGTGGCACTATCTATTGTACTATTCAAAGCAAAAGTTATCCATTTAACTTGGAATTTTACGTTTTTTAGAGCTATTTTAAAGAAAAGTTTGCCATTTGCGTTGCTTACCATGTTGATGTCAATTTATGGTCGTATAGATTCGGTAATGATTGAGCGAATTCTTCCAAGTTCTATATCTGCATACCAGACGGGTATTTATGCTTCCGCCTTTCGACTTTTAGATGCTTTGGTTCAGATAGCTTTTCTATTTGCCGTAATTTTATTGCCTTTATTTTCCAAAATGCTAAAACATAAAGAAGATTTGGTGCCCATTATCAAAAGTGCTTTTACCTGGCTCTTCTTTTTTTCTGTAACTTCTACCGTACTGCTTCTTTTCTATCGTATTCCTGTGCTTTCATGGTTTTATCCCGATATTGCCATTGAAAGTTCGTCTGTGTTTGTTTTTCTACTTCCGTGCATCATTCCGTTTTCCATGACCTATATTTTCGGCACATTGCTTACTGCAAACGGAAGTATGCGCTTATTAAACATTACATCCGCCATAGCCATTGTAGTAAACGTAGTTATTAACCTTACCTTAATCCCAATTCTGGAAGCGCGCGGCGCAGCTGTTGCCGGCCTTGTAACACAGTCATCCATTGCGATGATGCAATTTATTATTGCTTTTAGATTATTAAAAATCCCATTTTCTACACTTCCTTATTTGAAATGTTTGATTTACACGTGCTTATTGATTGTTTCCGTTTATTTTGCGACACAATATTTGAATTATGGGCTAATTATTAACTTGCTAATTTGCGGTATTGTGGCATTGGGCTGGGCTTTTGCTACCAATTTGATTCCTTTAAAATTTATTAGAGATCTTTTTGTTAAAAGATAATCATTCTTTTATCGATTGATCCAAACAGAGATTCCGAGCGCAGCGAGGAATCTCTTTCATAGGAACTCAAAATAAAAATTAACCAAAAAATCACAAGGAATCAATCAACGCTTAAAATGCCAATAAACTATAATGTTAACACGCAAAACGCCACAAACTTTCCTCACCATTTACACAAAACGCCACAAATATTATTAACGTTCAGGATATTTTTGCCGCCTCAAACAAAACATATAAAAGTTCGTTATCATAACGTTGCTTTTAATTGCCTCTTAACCTTTTTTATATGAAAAGAAAGATTCTCTTCCTGCTTTGTTTTTTGCCTTATTTTTTATTTGCTCAACAAAAACATACACTGAGCGGTTATGTGTATGAAAAAGGAAGTATGGAAAGTTTACCCGCCGTTACTATTTATCTTCCTGATTATAATATAAGTACTTATTCAAATAGTTATGGTTTTTATTCTATAACGTATCCTGTGACCGATTCTGTTACGGTTATTTATAGTTATATGGGTTTTACCGTTGATACAATGCGATTCGCTTCCGCTCCCGGCTTATCCTTTAATAAAACGATGAACAGAACCATTACTTTAAAAACAGTAAATGTTGCGGCAGAGAGGAGAAGTACAGAAGTAGCGCAAATGAGCACTCATACTATTTCTGCGTTGGAAATTAAAAGTGTTCCGATGCTATTTGGGGAAAAAGATTTGTTTAAAACATTACTTTTATTGCCCGGAGTTTCCTCCGGTACGGAGGGGACTTCGGGTATATTTGTTCGCGGCGGAAGTCCCGACCAAAACCTGATTATCCTTGATGAAGCTACCATTTATAATGCCAGCCACCTGTTGGGTTTTTTCTCCATTTTTAACGGTAACGCCATTAAGTCTGCCGAATTAATAAAAGGAGGTTTTCCGGCGCGTTATGGCGGCAGACTTTCCTCTGTGATTGATGTAACGATGAAAGAAGGAAATAAACAATCCTATCATGGTGAAGGTGGAATTGGCATATTATCAGGGAATTTTATGGTTGAAGGTCCTATTGTGAAAAACAAATCCTCTTTTATGGTTTCAGGGCGCAGAACTTGGTTCGATTTGTTCACACGACCCATAATGGCTTTAGCAACGGGCGGAACATCAGTGGGTTACTATTTTTATGATATGAATGCGAAATTGAATTACGATTTTGGTGACAAGAATAAATTATATGTCAGCGCCTATTTTGGACGAGATAAATTTTCAATGAATTTTACAGATAGAGATCCTGAGTCAATAACTAAATTTAATGCGGGTTTATTTTGGCAGAATGGTCTTACTACAATCAGATGGAATCATAAGTTTTTCAATAAGTTATTTGCAAACTTATCCTTCATTTTCACGGATTATACTATGCGAACATTTCAGAATTATTCTTATGTAGAAAACAAAGAAAAAGAATTTTATGAAATGAATTTCAATTCCGGTATTCGTGATTATTCATTAAAATATGATTTGACTTACATCCCTAATTCAATGAATACCATCTTGATGGGCGCAATGGTAACCTATCATGAGGCACGCCCAAGTGCAGTGCAAATTAAGGCAATTGATGCAAACTTTAAGAACACCTCTTTGGTGCAAGGATTAGAATATATTTTATATGCTGAGGATGAGATAAATATAAAAAACAAATTGCGTATTAACCCCGGATTTAGATTAAATTTTTTCTCTGTTTCTCAAAAAACATACGTTTTGCCTGAGCCAAGATTAAGTATAGGTTATAATTTTCGTAAAGATTTGATTGTAAAAGCTTCTTACGCAATGATGAACCAATATATGCTTTTATTATCTTCAAGTATGATTGGACTGCCCACCGACCTTTGGGTGCCTGTAACAAAAAATATTCGTCCTCAACGTTCTCAACAAGTAGCATTAGGATTAGCTTATGAACCGAAAAAACTTGGAATGACTTTTTCCGTTGAAGGATATTATAAAAAGATGGATCACATTATTGCCTATTTACCGGGTGCTTCTTTTTTGAGCGACATTGAAGATGCGATGTCGGGTGTGGTTAAAGAAAATCAAAATTTGAATTGGGATTCCAAGGTAACTACCGGGCAAGGTTGGTCGTATGGCGTTGAGTTTTTGGCACGTAGAACTATTGGAAAGTTTACAGGATGGGTAGGCTACACACTTTCATGGTCACAGCAACAATTTGATGAATTAAATTTCGGCAAGAAATTTTGGGCAAGAAACGACCGCCGCCACGATGTGTCTCTTGTTTTAATGTACAGTCCAAAGAAAAATATAAACCTGTCAATATCATGGGTTTATGCAACCGGAAATGCACTCACTTTACCGGATGAATCTTACCAGTCATTAGACATTTCCGATATTTTAAACACATATTTAGATATGCACCAGGATTTTTCAGATCGATGGGGAGGGAGATGGTTTTTTCATGCAGAAAATTTTGGAAGTAAAAACAGTTTCAGAATGGAAGCTTTTCATCATTTAGATATTGCGGCTCAATTTATTAAACCGCACAAAAAGAATAAAAGATTTGAAAGTATTTTTGAAGTGAGTATTTATAATGTGTATAATCACAAAAATGCATTTATTTATGTTGTGAGGGATTATTGGGATCCAAACGAAGCGTTTTCTCGCCGCCGGTTAGCAAAGGTAACCATCTTTCCCATCATACCTTCGTTTACTTATAGTTTTCGTTTTTAAAAATTGATTGTTATGAATAGATTATTTTTTTATTTGCTTCTTTTTTTGAGTATTACATTAAATTCTTGTATTACTTACTTAAATAAAGAATTAGATATGAAACCAAAATTGGTACTCCATTGCTTTGTTACTCCTCAATTGGATACCACCATTTTGATATTAACAAATTCGGCGCCGTTATTTACAACTAATCCACGTAAAATTGAAGCAGTTGCCAATGCAACAGTTGAAATTTCTGATAATAACTACAGTTGGGTGAAAATGGAATTTGATACTTTATTCAAAGTTTATTTCATTCCTCAAGTGAAATTTCCAATTCATGAAGGCAAAACATACTATATAAGAGCATCCGCTCCTGGATTTGAGACAATATCATCTTCTTGTACGGTGCCTTATTTAAGAGAAACAAATTTTAATTTTGTTGTGGGAGAAATCTGCACTCGAAGCCATGAGCCGGGATGGTACTATGGACCTCATAGGCATAACCATTTTGAATGGACGGATTACGCGGGGGAAGAAAATTACTATGTTTTTCAAAATAAAACACTCCACGCTATTTATGGTTTTGATATTTATGGCGAATTTACCGACACAATTTATAAATACTCGTATTCTTTTTGCTACAATGAAGCTCATAAGCCTTGTATCTCTTCGGATCATGGACAAGATGGAAAAAAAATGTATGAAATGTTGTCGCCTTATTATCTGTATCATAGCACTATTGATACACTTAATATTACAATGCTTCAAACGGACAAACATTGGCACATGTATCATATGAGCTTATTAGATTACAATGGCGATTTTCAATTTTTTTTGCTTGAGCCGACCCCACTTTACACCAACATAAAAAACGGCTATGGGGTATTCGGCGCGTTTGTGATGCGGGAATATGTTTTTGAAGTTGATATGGAATGAATGGTAAGGGCGCAAAATTTTACGCCCTTATGTATCCTATTGTTTTACAATCTTTTTGATAATCTCGAATCCTTCATTATTTTTTAATGTAACGAAAAATATGCCCGGTTGTAAATTTTGCGTAGAAATAGCAACTGTGGCATTGCCGGTTAAAACCTCTTCTTTTACAATTTGTCCCAAAGTATTAGTAATGGTTACTTTTTGTACATGTTCGGCGTTATTAATAGTCAGTTCATTAGCAACGGGATTGGGGAACAACTCTACCTCTGTTAAATTATTTTCGGTTACTCCGATAGCTTCTTTAAATTCAACCGAAACGGTTATTTCTTCCCAAAGCATAACAGAAAGCGTCTTTGCAGTATATCCGTGTACGACTTTGCCATTAACTGTCCATTCTTTAACGGCATAACCTTCATTGGGTGTTGCTGTAAAAATTGCAGAAAGACCGGCTTCAAATTCATCGCCGGAAGCAATAGGCTCGCCATTTACTGTTGCAGTAAGCGTACCGCTTTTCTCTCCCATGTCAAAATTAACAATATAGGAATTATTATCCAATATTGCTGTGCCGGAATTGAAAACATATTTTGTATTTATGTTTTGTATCCAGGCAATCACTTCCAGATTATCAAAATCTTCAATCGAATGCTCAATGTTATGATTGATGGGGGAACTGGCATTTGCGGGTAGGCGATAATCGCCTTTAAATTCCCAGGTAAATTCTTTGGTAACCGGTTCATCGGCATACAGCCTCGACAACACAGTGCCGTTAGCACCGGGCATAAATTTTTTCATGACTTGAAAAAACTGCGTTTCTCCGTTATTTTTCTTGTTATTTATCGTGCTTTTTTCAACAATAGCTACAAATAATCTTAAATTATTGCCTCCGGTAATCTCATCGGTGGGACGAATATCAATTTTTGTATAAACAGTTTGACCAATGACGTTATATTTTCCTGATATTTCAACATAGCTCGGCTCAGCTTGTTTTTCAAGAAGCTGTGAATGATTTAAATAACGCGGATCTACATTAGGACCTCCATCCATAAACAGAGAAGGAACTCCATTTACGTTGTACAGTGATCTTTTTGAACCTCCCTCTGCGGTATAATAGGGATCGCCGGGAGCTGGCCAACTCATTTGGTATTTTATCAGAGTATATTTGCCATTTTGTGCATCATTCTCCTCTAAAACAGTTTTTAAGCGCAGGTTTCCGGGATTGCATGGCGGACACGTAGATGAGCTAAATACTTCAAGTAAAGTATAACGCGGAACTTCGGTTTGTGTAAAGGCACAAGGGAATGCAATAAACATTCCGATAATTAATAAAAAATTTTTCATAATGATATATTTTGGTTTAAAAAGCTATCTGTCAAATGGCACTCTAAATCTAATCTTAAATGCAAAGTTATCAATGGTTTTATATTGAGGCTTAGGAAGATAATACGCTCCGTATCGAACAAATGTTCCTATTCCGAACGATAAAAGACCTTTAATGACCAACAAATCTTCTACCACCAATCCGGATTCAAAGTAGCCTTTTTCCATTGTTTTGAAATCTATGCCGATGTGAGCGTTTAGAGAACTAAGTCCGCCAAAACCAATGCCTTGGCAAAATACAATGCGCGGAGAAAACTTCTTATTTTGCGTCATCCTTCCAAAATTATGGCGAATAAAAAGAGTGGCATATTTATCCGAAAGAAACTCATCGGCGCGCATGGCGCCGAATTGATCCGCGCCGTAAAATCCGACAAGAGCATAACCCGCACGTTGGTTGAGTAATAACGGAGAGGGTAGCGGGCGATCTACAAACCCTGCAAAAAGTGTTAAGTTAGTAAAACCTAATATTTTCCAATTTTTTCGATAGAGCATTTTTAGATCCACTCTATTATAATTAAAATCACTATTAATTACGCCTTTAATTCCTCTGGAATATTGTATAATCACCACCGGATAGGGCGAAACGGAATAGAAATAGTGCTTTCTTGCGCCCCAAAAACGTTCTTTAAATGCCAACCGTGCTCCCACCTTTACAAAAAAGTCATCGAAAGTATATGGAGTGGGTACGTCGTCTAAAAAAGATTGCTGAAAACTATAATCAAAAATGGTCTTATTGGCGCTGTAGAATGTGGAAATATATCCTGTTAGCCAGCGTGTTAACTTGCTTTGAGCTGTAACGCCAAGCGCATTGCTCCGGTAAAATCGCTTAAACAACCAGGTTCTATAAAATTCTCCATTAAACAATGTGTAATTTCTGTCGTAAAATTCGGTGCGCCCACTTTCCATTAAATTGGAGTAGTAATGAAAGGTGACTTTGAAATCTCTGGAACGCATGACGTTAAAGCCTAATTCTCCTCCCCATTTCCAGGTTTTGTCTTTAAAGCCGTAGCCGAAAAAACCGCCAAAATTCACTACTTTACTCAAGCGGTCATTGGTATAAACGCCCAAGCCCAAACGTACCACTTCTGTTGAATTAAAATGAAGAATTTCAGGAACATCAATATTAATGAAGGAAATGGGAAACTTTCCGGTAACCAATATTTGCAACGATTCCAATTTCCGGTCTAATTTATATTTCTTTCCCATCGAATCAATAAAAACAAGCGTATTTATTTCTCTATCTGTCAGAATTGTTGGGCGATAAGTTTCCAATATTTTTTTCTGTGTCGCCTCATCTCCAAGCTTTTCCTCAATATCAACTAATCCTATATCACGATGTCGTACACGTGTCTCATAATCAATATCGGTAACTCGTTTTTCCATAAGAAGCAGAGTTTGTGCAAATTCGGGGCTGCTAACTTCTACGGTTACAGGCCCAACCGCCAACTTGAAAAATTCTATCCGTGCAAACATATCTTTTAAAAAATAAGTGCCGTTCGATTGCCTTTCATATTCTTGCACCAAATTGAATGAGAAGCCGAGCGCCTTATCAAATGGAGAAACCTCTATTTTAGTAAACGCGTAATTTTGTGAAGTAATCCAAATTCTTCCTGTAAGTGACTTAAAATGCGCACCTTGCTTAGGCTGAAAAGTGATAACAAATAAGGTATCGTTTTCTCGAACTATTTTTTCTTCCAAATGAAAATCGTAAATAGCCAGAGCGCTTTTTGAAATAGGATTCGTGTAAACAGCCTCAAGAATATTTACCTCATCGCTATAATAAAAATTCAACTTTTGCAGTTTTGCTAAAAAAACGGAAGCGATCGGATCTTTTAATCCTGCGGTACGATGAGCGATCACTTTTTCATAAGTAGTGGCAGGTCTTCTAAAGTAGCTTTTGGTAACTGTTTCCATAAAAAAGAAGTGGTGTGTGTCCAAATATTCTACCATTTCTATATAAGTTGAATCTTTTTTAGAAAGCGGAACCGTATCCGTATTGATACTGATATCTAAAGAATCTGTTATACGTAATGCTCTGTTTAATAATACACTATCTCTATCAATATCTCCTGTAACAATCATTTTTTGATACGAAGTGTAAGTGAAAAAGTCATTAGAAAATTGTCCGTTTTCCTTTCTATTTTGAATGGCTTTTCTTATAATAGAAATGGCAGGATTATATTTTGTTTTGACCTCTACTTCATGCAGTTGTCCTCGCAGGGTATCAAGCGTTTGCGCATAATTTGTTGCAAAAAATGCATTAAAAAAAAGAAGAAAAATAAATATTTTTTTCAACATATCAACAAATACCCGCAAAAATATCATTATTCCCTTATTTTTGGCAAAAATAATTTTTAAGCACACTCTTTTTTTAATCTATGGCAAACGAGCATCTTACAGCAAAACGTACCGAGCAAAAAATTAACTATAATACGTTGGAATCAACTTTGGGGGTTACCGGAAAACTTACGCCACAGGCATTAGATTTTGAAATGGCGGTATTGGGCGCCATTTTGATTAACGTTGATGCTGTGGGGCAAGTGGTTGATTTCCTCTCGCCCAGAATGTTTTATAAAGAAGCACATTTTCATATTTACAAATCTATTGTAGATCTTTTTAACAGATCGGAGCCCATTGATTTAATGACGGTAACGGAACATTTGAGAAAAGCCAAATTATTGGAATTTGTGGGCGGCCCTTCCTATTTGGCATCCTTAACTAACCGCGTGGCCTCTTCGGCAAACATTGAATATCATGCACGTATCGTGATGGAAAAATTTGTGTTGCGCGAACTAATTAATAATTGCAACCTTATTATTAAAGATGCTTATGACGATTCGAAAGATGTGCTGCAATTGTTAGATAAAGCGGAAACGAACCTTTTTGGCATCATTCAGGAAAATTTTAAACGCGACAGTAAAGAATTGAATATCGTGATGAAAAAAGCGTTGGAAGAATTAATGGCGATGAAGGATGCTGAAGATAGGTTTCATGGAGTGCCTTGCGGCATTCGGGCTATTGACGAAAAAACGGGCGGTTGGCAAAAATCGGATCTCATTATCATTGCGGCGCGTCCGGGCATGGGAAAAACATCGTTTGTACTTTCTATTGCGCGAAATGCCGCCATTGATTATAAGCGTCCTATTGCATTGTTCTCATTAGAAATGTCTTCAACACAATTAGTGCATCGTTTGTTTTCTATTGAAACCGGAATCCCTTCCGAAAAGATTGCCAAAGGCAAGCTTTCGGACGAGGAATGGCAGATTTTAACTAACAAATTAGGCCCTTTGAATAGCGCAAATCTTATTATTGATGACACGCCGGCATTATCGGTGTTCGATTTAAGAGCCAAGTGCAGAAGGTTAAAACACCAACATGATATCCAACTCATTATTGTGGATTATTTGCAATTGATGCAAGGCAGTACCGAAACCGATAAGGGGAAAGGCAACCGCGAACAAGAGATTAGCTATATTTCCCGTTCATTGAAAGCATTGGCAAAAGATTTGAACGTACCGGTAATTGCATTATCGCAGCTTTCACGTGAAGTAGAAAAACGCTCCGCCTCCAAGCGCCCGCAATTGTCAGATTTGCGTGAATCAGGCTCTATTGAACAGGATGCCGACATGGTGTTGTTTATCTATCGTCCGGAATATTACGGATTAACTACATTTGAAGATGAAGATGTACCTTCACAAGGTTTAGCTGATATTATGATTCAAAAGAACCGGCATGGTGCTACTGATAATATTCGCATTCGTTTTCAAAGTCAATATACAAGATTTACCGATATTGACTTTGGAATGAACAATGATTCATCATTCGGAGGTATTACTCCTAACCAAAGTTTTGATATTATAAACTCCAGTATGAACGATGATTATCCTGAGGATAACCAGTCGGATAATCCGTTAACAAGAGATATTCCATTTTAATTTATAGTATATAGAATCAATCTAAGTTAGTTGGATCTATAAAAAATATATAACCTAAGTGAATTGAATTGTATTTAAAAAGACAATCCAATTCACTTTTTTATATTTTTGCCGCCCAAAATTTTTTAAGCAATGAAAACCAAATACATTGATTTAATCTCCCAAACATATGAGTTTCCGCAAGAAGAGTTTCATGTGGAAGACGGTGAATTGTACTTTCACAACATTCCTCTAATGGATATCATTAAACAGTATGGAACACCGCTGAAAATCACTTATTTGCCTAAAATTACTCAAAATATTCAGCGTGCACGCCGCTGGTTTAACGTGGCTATCGCTAAAGCCGATTATCAAGGAGATTATCATTATTGTTATTGTACGAAATCTTCTCATTTTGAATTTGTTATGTCAGAAGTGCTGAAAAATAGCGTACATATTGAAACTTCATCCGCTTTCGATCTAAACCTCATTGAAACCATGAATGAAACGGGGCAATTCAATAAGGACACCTATATCATTTGCAATGGCTACAAAAAGCAACAATACATAGAAAATATTGTCAGTTTATTGGAAAACGGATATAAAAACGTCATTCCTGTATTAGACAATAAACAAGAATTTAACTTACTTGATGAAGCCATTCAGTCGAAATGTAAGTTAGGTATTCGTATCGCTGCCGAAGAAGAACCGCGATTTGAGTTCTATACATCTCGGTTAGGCATTCGATACAATGATATTATTCCGTTCTATGAAAGTAAGATTAAAAAGAATAAAAAATTCCAATTAAAGATGTTACATTTCTTTATTAATACCGGGATAAACGATACGGCATACTATTGGAATGAATTAAATAAGTGTGTTAACTTATATTGCGACTTAAAGAAGATTTGCCCTGAATTGGATTCATTGAACATTGGCGGCGGATTTCCAATTAAGAATTCGCTCGAATTTAACTACGATTATGAGTACATGGCTGAAGAGATTATAGCGCAAATTAAACAAATTTGTGACAGAGAAAAAGTACAAGAACCCGAAATATTTACCGAATTTGGCTCTTATACCGTAGGAGAGTCCAGTGCTATTTTGTATTCTATTTTGCAACAAAAACGCCAAAATGATCGCGAGCTTTGGAATATGATTGACAGTTCTTTTATGACTACTTTACCCGATACTTGGGCAATCAACCAACAGTTTATTATCCTTGCCATCAACAATTGGGATCGCGAATATGAGCGCGTTTTCTTAGGCGGACTCACCTGCGACAGTCATGATTATTACAACTCGGAAGCCTATTTGAATGCGGTTTTTTTACCTAAAATTAAGGAAAACAGCGCTGCCATTGAGAACGGCACAGAAGCACGCGATGAATCCGACATTCAATATATTGGATTATTTCACACCGGCGCTTATCAAGAATCTATAGGTGGTTACGGCGGCATTCAACATTGTTTAACTCCCGCACCCAAACACATTATCATTTCTTTAGATGAAGACGGTGAAGTGGTAACCAAACTCTTTGCCAAAGAACAAAGCTACAAGTCGATGTTGAAGATTTTGGGTTATGAATGGTAAAAGGCAGAAAGTAGAAAGCGAAAGGCAGAAAATTCCCTTCAAATTTTGAAGGGGTGTCTCGCGAAGCGAGACGGGGTAGTTTATATGCAACTAATTATCATGAATATTCTTCGGCACTTCAAGCCAATGCACATATTCTTTTCCTAAACCCTTTACAGCTTTTTCCCAAACTTTCTGGGTAGGCGTTTTTAAAACAAGTTCTTCATTGCCTTCAGCCACTACCCACATTTTCCGGCTGATTTCATCTTCCAATTGCCCGGGTGACCAACCTGAATAACCGATAAAGAATTTAAAATCCATTGTAGGAATCGCGTTGTGCTCGAAAATGGCTAACAAAATATCATCATATCCGGTATAAACATGTGGCAAAATCTTCTCCGATTGTTTGCAGTTTTCAAAATTATGCAACGCAAAAGCGGTATGATGCATTACGGGACCACCGGTGTACACCGGCATATCTATTCTTAGCCCAGACACAGCTTGCCGAACCGTACAATTCAATTCCTGATTTAAAATTAAACCCACACAGTTTTCTTCATCTTTTTCAATAAGCAATACTACACTACGATTAAAAAACGGATCATTATAGTAAGGTACTGAGATTAAAACCCTTCCTGTAGCAGGCTTTAAAAGCGTGGGTTGAACGTGGAGCAATGACTTCATATATTAACTGAACTTCGAATATTAGTATCATAACGATAAAAATATTGAAATCTTATATTGTCTGAACCATGATTTTCATAAGATTAGTAAAATTTGCAGGATTTTTTTAATCTTGTTAATCATAAGAATCTTATGAAAATCATGATTCAAACAGATTACCACGCAAACAGCGGTCTATGCGCCATCATCGCATACACTTTTTCGGCCACTTTTGCAATTACTTTTTCATCATTAATATTGGAAATCACTTCGTCTATCAATTCCACAATGGCTTCCATTTCATGTTCTTTCAAACCGCGGGTGGTAATTGCCGGTGTTCCTATACGAATTCCGGAAGTGCTAAACGGCGTGCGGCTGTCGAAAGGCACCATGTTTTTGTTAATGGTAATATCGGCTAACACCAATGTATTTTCCACTTGCTTTCCTGTAATTTCCGGAAATTTTGAACGTAAGTCAATTAACATTAAGTGGTTGTCAGTGCCACCGCTAATTACTTTATACCCTCTATCGGTAAATGCTTTCGACATGGCTTGCGCATTTTTCTCCACTTGTTTGATATACTCCAAATAAGAATCGGATAATGCTTCGCCGAAAGCAACGGCTTTTGCAGCAATCACATGCTCGAGCGGACCGCCTTGAATGCCCGGGAAAACCGCCGAATCCAATAATTGAGACATCATTTTAATTTCACCTTTTGGCGTGGTAAGTCCCCATGGATTTGGGAAATCTTTACCCATAAGCATGAGTCCGCCGCGCGGCCCACGCAATGTTTTGTGCGTTGTGGTAGTACAAATATGGCAATAAGGAACAGGATTATTAAGCAAGCCTTTGGCAATTAAGCCGGCAGGATGCGAAATATCGCCCATTAGAATTGCGCCGATTTTGTCGGCAATTTCGCGCATGCGCTTCCAGTCCCAATCGCGGGAATAAGCAGAGGCACCGCCAATGATCAATTTCGGGCGTTCGCGAAGCGCCACTTCTTCCATTTTATCGTAATTAATCATACCGGTTTCTTCCTCCACACAATAAGCTACTGCTTTATACAAGATTCCCGATGAGTTTACGGGCGAACCGTGCGATAAGTGACCGCCGTGCGACAAATCTAATCCCATAAGGGTATCGCCGGGTTTTAAGCAGGTTAATAATACTGCCATATTAGCTTGTGCGCCGGAGTGCGGTTGCACATTTGCCCATTCTGCGCCAAACAGTTCCTTTGCGCGGTCAATAGCAAGCTGTTCAATTTTATCCACCACCTGACAGCCTCCGTAGTATCTTTTTCCCGGATACCCTTCGGCATATTTGTTGGTTAATATGGATCCCTGTGCTTCCATCACTTGGTCGCTCACAAAATTTTCAGACGCGATCAACTCAATGCCATGCGTTTGACGATTGCGCTCTTCTTGAATTAATTCAAAAACTTGAGAATCTCTTTTCATAATGTTTTTTATGTTTATTGGTAACTATTTAGCCGGCTTATATATAGATAATTGCAAAATGAAAGGCAAAAGTATGGTTTTTTTATTAAAAATGGTCTCTCTAAAATAAAAACCTCAAAAAAGTGTTACAATTAATATTTTTTTCTATACTTGCAAATTCAAATCATTTTAAAGAAAATTATGCATCGTTCCTATTTATTATTGTTGTTTATTTTTCTGTTTTCTCATTTTGTTGCAAATGCGCAAAGCGTAAAGTTAGAAATAGAAGCGGTTTCCGTAGATACGATGTCGCAACTCATTACACTTACATGGGAACTTAATCCTGAAGTTGAGGATGTTATTATTTATGGATGTACGACTGATTGTAGCATTCAAAACAATTATCATGTGATAGATACTGTTAGCATGTCTCATTTAAAATGGATAGATCTTGATGCGGACTCAAGCTCAGCACTTCATTATTATTGCATAGGAGGACTTAATAGTGCGGGAGGACCTATTAGCGGGAAATCAGCGCCAAAAACCAATATGGTTTTGAAAGCCGATTTGCCTGCCGGCGGTTGCCTCAATTCAATTTTACTTTCATGGAATCCATATATTCGATATGTTGACTTTTCATGGAATCAGAGTTCTATTAACAGGATGGATACATTAGATTACTACATATTTTATCGAGAAAAAAATATTAATGCCCCTTTTATGCTTTTAGATTCTATCACAGGAACTCATTTCACAGATATGAATTCGACAATCGACATACATTACGAGGCTAAATATTTAGAAAACAATATGTTATATGAATTTGTTGTACAAGCTATTAGCAAAATAGATACGGTGCGTCCCTTTTCAAATATTGCAGAACATGAAACCGGATTCGTGATAAATGATTCCGTTTTAGTAACGATTACTTGTGTATCTGTAAAAGAAGATAGATATATAGAAATTGACGTGGTGACCGATGATTTTCCCGAACCTTTTCAAAAATTATATTTATTAAGAGATAAACCGGATAAGGAATTTTGGATAAAAGATTCTCTATCTTTTAAAATAATTGATTCAATGGAATATAGCTCAACAAATAAATATCGTTTTATAGATGAAGATGTAGATCCGGGATCAGGGCTTTATTACTATATGGCAGTAGCCGACAATAAGTGTAAACTTAACGACACTTCAAATGTTCTAACCAACATTTATTTATATGGAAGGCGTGTGGACAAATATGCAGACAGCATTTCCTTTTCTCGTGAGGGAATACCTTTTCTTGATTCTGAATGGTATGAATTGTTTCGTATTGTGTATGAAAAAGAAATCTCAATTACAAATATGTTAACCATATTAAATAGAGGTTATTATATTGATGTTACGCCTTTTATGAATGACGGCGCTGCAATTAAGTATCAAATAAGATCCGATGATGGTTGCTACTCAAATACTTTAATTATAGAGCACGAACCTTACACTGAATTTCCAAATGCCTTTTATCCGCAAAGTATAAATGTCGAAAATAGAACTTTTTATCCGATACTTAAATTTCCATCAGAAGATAATTACTTGTTTATCATTTATAACCGGTGGGGGCAAGAGGTTTATCGCTCAACACTTCCGCCTATTTATGGCGATTATGGAAATCCGCAAGGTCGCTGGGATGGTACTTTTCAAGGAAAAGATTGTCCTCAGGGAATTTATGCGTTTAGAATATCATATAGTTACAATGGAGGATTAGGAAAATATTCTGATACCGGATCGGTTATGCTGGTGCGGTAATTTTGTTTACTCACAAATCAATTTGTTTAAAAAGAAAACATAACGTTTCCCTTTTCCACGTTGTGTATTTTTAATATATTGATACCCTGATAGTAAAAAATTATTGCCGTACCAATGTCGCATGGAAATATTTGAGCTGTACTCTACTATATCCGTTTTGTGTGTTAACGCAACCGGAATTGCTGTTTGCGCCCCTATCACATGCTGCCCATTCATAAGCTGCGATATAATTTCATTCTTATAAACATAATAAAACAACGTGTTTCCTTCCTTATCCTGATGCAGATTTACCAAATTATAAAACGACTGTGTCAGCACATTTTTAATAGGGAAAAACCATTCATTTAAAAGCAATCCCTGAGTATTAAATTCAAAAATATAGGCATTCAAAAACCTGAACCCTGCAAATACTTGAGTGGGGGGATCATATCCGTAATATCCGAAACCCCTATAAGAGGAAGTACCAGTAGTATATTGATATTCGGGATAAAAAAGTTCGGTAACGGCAAAAATATGCCCATTGCTTTGCGTTATATGTACATTCATTGTTAAATTGCTTTCTTCCAAATGTTTAATGTTAAGTTCGGAATCTTTCGACAATAACGCGCCAAATGAATGAATGTTGATATCTGAGAACTTGTTTTTAGTAAATTCCATGGTATATATTCCAGAGTAACATCCCTTTTGTTTTCTGTCTTTCACATTGGAATAACCTCCCACAACCAACAGTGAATCTTTGCCAATAAGCGCTATCTTGGCTGAATTATACAATATATCTGCGTAGAACGGAAAAACAACGCGCTCTTTTATTTTGCCTGAATAATCGGTGGCAAAAAGCTCTGCCCACGAACCTTTTTTATTCTTCAAAAACATGCAAAAGTATGTTTTCTTCGCTACCGGATCTATACAAAACGATTCTATGTCGGTAATCTCATCTTCAGTAAATTGTATTGCTTGCTTAACATGAGTTTTATAATTGTAGTAAATAATTGACTTTGCTTTTTGCTCATTTACAATAATAAACAAATAATCATCTGCCACCTTTATAGAAGACAGATGTGGAGATTTATAATTTTGCAAATCAAAAAGTTGGAAATCCTGTGTCATTAAATCCCATTCCAGGAGATAATTTCTCAATGTATCTTTTTTATAAGCAGGTTTTTGTAAAAATAAGTAGAGTTTATTATTCGAAAAATCGGCAGCCAAGTATTGACACAAATTAGGCAGTTTTATTTTATGAAGATTGGTTTTTACAAGATTTGTATCGTACTGAATAAAAACCCATTGTGCAGTATCAATGCTTAAAATTGCGCTTTGATAAAATACCGAAACGCCGTGCTTCGCAAGTGGCACAAATTTATAATCTTGCTGATCTTTAGCGCTTTCTAATTCAATGCGGATAGGAGGGTCAATTTGAGCAAATAAAGGACGAAAGGAGAAAAGGAGAAAGGAGAAAAGGAGAAAAGTGCGAAAGCGGAAAAGTGCGAAAGTAGAAAACCTTGTAACTTGTAACTTGTAGCTTGTAATTTTAAATTTCATGATCAGATTTTTTTATTAAATCATCAATTACTTCGGCAGCCATAAAACATCCGAAAATAGCAGGCATGTAGGAAACGGTTCCTACTACCGACAATTTATTGATATCCGGATTTGGATCGAGCTCTACGGCGCTTTCAGGCACAATTTCCGGAGAAAACACTGCTTTGAAACCGCTTTTCACTCCCAGACGATGCAAACGTTTACGTAATGCATGTGCCAACCTGCATTGATAGGTTTTCTTTATATCCACTGTTTTTACAAGTGAGGGATCTGTTTTTCCACCGGCGCCCATTGCAGAAATTACGCGAAAGTTTCTCTTCAACGCAAAATAAATCAAGTATACTTTTGGGGCTAACGAATCTATGGCATCTATCACATAATCGTAATTAGCACGTGCCAGCAATATTTCGGTGCCTTCATCGCGCACAAACTCTTGAATAACATGCAATTTTATTTCCGGATTAATTTGACGCAATCGCTCTGCCATCACTTCGGTTTTAGGATATTTTACAGTATTTTCCAACGCTAAAAGTTGCCGGTTAAAATTAGAATATTCCACAATATCGGAGTCAACAATAGTCATTTCTCCGATACCGGCACGGCAAAGTTGTTCGGCGCAATAAGCTCCTACGCCACCCAATCCCACGATTAATACGTGCGTTTGTTGCAACTTTTCCATTGCTTCTTTTCCAAGCAATAACTCCGAACGAATCCATTTTTCTTTGTTCATATAATTTCATGTTGCAGGCAACCTGCATAAGATACAAAAATAGTTTTTTTAATAAGAAAAATGTGATATACTAAATTATTTCACCAGCTAATCACTATAAGACTGCCCTAATTTTATTCTCCAACTCTTCGGCAAGTTCCGGATTGTCGGCAAGCATTTGTTTTACGGCGTCGCGCCCTTGTCCCAATTTGGTATCTTCATAAGAGAACCATGAGCCTGCTTTTTTAATAATCCCTTTATCAACACCAATATCAATAATTTCACCCATTTTAGAGATTCCTTCTCCAAACAAGATGTCAAATTCGGCAGAGCGGAAGGGTGGCGCCACTTTGTTTTTCACCACTTTTACTTTTACGCGATTACCGGATGCCACATCACCATCTTTAATTTGTGAAGAACGGCGAATGTCAATACGCACAGAAGCATAAAATTTCAAAGCATTCCCGCCGGTGGTGGTCTCAGGGTTACCGAACATTACACCTATTTTCTCACGAAGCTGGTTAATGAAAATACAACAACTCCCCGTTTTACTGATAGTTGCAGTTAGTTTCCGAAGGGCTTGTGACATTAAACGCGCTTGTAATCCCATTTTAGAATCTCCCATATCGCCTTCAATTTCGCTTTTTGGGGTTAAGGCAGCTACAGAGTCAATTACAATAATATCAATGGCGCCGGAACGAATTAAGTTGTCGGCAATTTCCAATGCTTGTTCGCCATTATCCGGCTGTGCCACTAACAATTCCGCAGTATTTACACCCAATTTTTCGGCATAAAATCTGTCAAATGCATGTTCGGCATCAATAAAGGCGGCAATTCCACCGTTACGTTGCGCTTCGGCAATCGCATGAATTGCCAAAGTGGTTTTCCCTGATGATTCGGGACCATAAATTTCGATAACCCTACCTTTTGGAAGTCCGCCTACGCCGAGCGCAACATCTAATCCAATAGATCCGGTAGAGATCACTTCGATATTATCGGCAGGTTTCTCGCCTAATTTCATAATAGCGCCTTTTCCAAAGGTTTTTTCCAATTTTTCCAACGTTGAGTTGAGTACTTTGAGTTTTTCAAGGTTCATTTTTTCCTTTTCCATACAGTATTTTTTTTAGTGAAACATTACTTTATATAATAATTTTCGGTTGCATATTTACGAGCCGCAAATATACAACCGAAAAAAAGATTTGTCAAGAGGTAAACGAATTTTTATCCGATAAATTCCTTATATTGTTCTTCAGTAAGAAGTTCGTCAAATTCGGCAGGGTCGGATATTTTAATTTTAATAATCCAACCGGCACCGTAAGGATCGGAATTGATTAACCCCGGATTGCCTTCCAATTCTTCATTAAATTCAACAACTTCACCGCCTATAGGTAAAAGCAAGTCGGAAACAGTTTTCACCGCTTCAATAGTTCCAAAAACGGCTTCTTTTTCAAGTGTATCGCCCACTGTATAAACATCTATAAAAACAATATCACCCAACTGGTCGGCTGCAAAAGCAGTAATTCCTATAAGTGCGTGGTCGCCTTGTAACTTTACCCATTCGTGGTCTTTTGTGTACTTTACGTTCATGATTATTATGTTTAAAGATTATTACAAAAAAAGTCGGGGTGAGAAGACTCGAACTTCCGACCACTTGCACCCCATGCAAGTACGCTAGCCAACTGCGCCACACCCCGATTTTAAGGCGGCAAAAATATACTTTTTTGTTTATGCTTCATTCTTAAAAAATCCTATACCTTTGCCAGCCTTTTTACAAGTATATTATTTTAACGTATTTTATTAATAATCAATTCAAACTACACATGAAAAAAACTTTATCTATTTTCTTTTTTATCATTTTTATGACACACTTTTTTATGCTACATGCGCAACACATTTCCGATGCTACAAAAAGCAAAACGATTCAAACGCTTTCTCAAAACAGCAAAATCCCTAAGGAGCTAATACAAAGAGGAGTAAGCCAAATAGCATTGCTGTGGAATGCGAAAGATGGCACCGAAACAGATTTCTATAATTTTTGCGTAGAAAATTTTGTCAGAACTCCTGAAGAAAAAGAGCGACTTTTTTATCGTTTGGCGGATAATTTTGAAACTATTTTAGGACATAATAACCGAATTGCCATCAATTTATTGCGCCCTGTACATGTAGCAGGATACGAGTCGCTACCGATTGACGAATTATTTGCTACTTATGATGTTAACGCACATTTTTCAGATGATATGTTTGCGAATAAAATTGCGTTCATCGTAGCGTTGAATTTTCCTTATTTTACGCTGGATGAGAAAGAAGACAATGGGAAGAATTGGAGCGACCTCCATTGGGGATATGTACGCTTGGGCGATTATTTTTATTCTCGTGTACCTGCAGATCTGCAAAAAAATATTGCCGTTGCTGCTGCTAATGCAGAAAATTATATTGCAAATTATAATATTCCCATGTGGTTAGTTACAGACGCCGGTAACCATCGTTATTGGGCGTCCGGAACAAAATTGATTTCACATTGGGGACTCCGCGATGAGATTAAAGCCGCTTATGCCGATACCGAACGTGGCTTAGTAAAGCAACATATGATATATGGAATCATGAAAGCCATTATTGATCAGTCAATTCCGACCGAAATAATGAAAGAAGCGGAAGGGTATACTTGGAAACCTATTTCAAACAGAGCTTTTTTGCACAACATTGTTGAAATTGGAACTACTCCTGAACCCAACACAAGATACCAACATTTACTCAATCTTTTTAAAGCAGTAAGCGCTACCGATAAATATTATACAGGAAACAGCACCTATCTTACAAGAAGATTTGAAGGGGAATTGGAAATGAAACTTGCCGATGTAGAAAAACTTTTCATCTCCTTAATTACCTCGCCGCAAGTGAAACAAGTGGCGGAAATTATTTCTAAAAGATTAGGAAGAAAATTGCAACCTTTTGATATTTGGTATGATGGATTTAAAACGAGAAGCTCTATTGATCAGGAACAGTTAAGTAAAGATGTCCATGCAAAATATCCTACTGTGGCTGCATTTCAAAATGATTTGCCTAACATTTTAGTAAAATTAGGCTTTACTCCCGAAAAAGCCAACGAAATTTGCAAATATATTCAAGTAGATCCGTCGGTGGGCGCAGGACACGCATGGGGTGCAGAAATGAAAACCGACAAATCTATGTTGCGCACCCGCTTTGTAGATGGTTTGGATTATAAGGGTTACAATATTGGTATTCATGAATTTGGACATAACGTAGAGCAAACCATTTCATTGCACGATGTGCCCAACTATTTCTTAAAAGGCGTGCCAAATACCGCTTTCACTGAGGCATTGGCATTTGTGTTTCAACAAAAAGATTTAGAATTATTAGGTTATGAAAATAATGATGAATTAATAGAATATTTGAACACGCTTGATGTTTTTTGGGGATCTTATGAAATTATGGGCGTTTCTTTAGTAGATATTAGAGTGTGGCAATGGATGTACCAAAACCCCAACACCGATGCGAGAGGATTAAAAGAGGCAGTGATAAGAATTGCAAAAGAGGTTTGGAACCAATATTATGCACCTGTTTTTGGCGTGTATGACCAACCCATTTTAGCTATTTATTCCCACATGATTAAAACGCCGTTGTATTTGTCGGCTTATCCCATTGGGCATGTCATTGAGTTTCAGATTGGAAATTATTTAGAAGGAAAAAATCTCGGCGATGAAGTTACCAGAATGTTTGCTATGGGAAGACTAACCCCTAAACTTTGGATGGAGCGTGCCGTGGGGAATCAAATTAATACTACTGAGCTTTTAGCAAACACTCAAACGGCTATAAATAGAGTTAATGAAGCAATGAAAGCAGCCAAGAAGCCACGAAAAAAATAGTTTTTATGCATACAAAAATTGAAATAGCGGAAAATTGGCTTCCCAGATATACGGGAACAGCCTTGTCTGATTTTGGTAGATATGTTATTCTTACCAATTTCAAAAATTATATCGCCAATTTTGCAGAAATTATGAATGCGGAAATCATGGGAGCCGACAATCCCATGCAAAGCGCTACCAAAGATAACATTACCATTATCAATTTTTCTATGGGAAGCGCTATGGCGGCTACCATTATGGATCTACTGACCGCTGTAAAACCCAAAGCTGTACTTTTTCTCGGAAAAACAGGCGGACTTAAAGACTATATCAATTTAGGAGATTTACTACTTCCTATTGCTGCCATAAGAGGGGAGGGGGCTTCCAATGATTATTTCCCTCCTGAAGTGCCGGCATTACCTGCATTTAACATGCAAAAAGCCATATCATCCACGATAAGAGACTACAATAAAGATTATTGGACAGGAACGGTTTATACCACGAACCGCAGATTATGGGAACATGACGAAAAGTTTAAAGAGTACTTAAGAACCATAAGAGCCACTGCCATAGATATGGAAACGGCAACGCTGTTCTCAGTAGGTTTCTATAACAGAATCCCCACCGGAGCATTGCTTATGGTTTCCGACCAGCCCATGCTTCCCGATGGCATTAAAACGGAAAAAAGCGACAAGTTGGTTACCGAACAATTCTCTTTGGAACATCTAAAAATCGGCATCGATTCGCTCCGCCAGTTGATCAATAAAGGGATGACGATAAAGCATCTGAAATTTGATTATTATGAATAATTTTGATAAAAAATTGTCTTAAAAAATATTGTAATTGTGCTCATTTAATAGTCGAAAGCCTGCTTTGTCAGGCTTTTTTAAAATTTTATTTTACTGAAATTTAATGAAATAGAATTATTTGAATCTTTTTTTAACGAAATATTAAGTTTGGCATTAAAGTTGTTATATATTTGCGGCGACATAATTAACCCATAAAATATTAGGAGGAACGTTATCGATTAAAATTCTACTTTTTTTAATTTAGTAACAAAAAAATGATTATGAAATCGATTGCGTTAACCGACAATGAGTTGATCACCCGTTATGTTGCAGGTGACGAAAGTGCCCTTAAGCAATTAATCAACAGACATCAGAAAAAAGTTTTTTCGTACATTTTAATGTCAGTTAAAAACCGTGAATTGGCGGAAGATATTTTTCAGGATACTTTTATTAAGGTAATCAACACGTTGAAATCCGATAATTATAAAGAAGAAGGAAAATTCTTACAATGGGTAATGCGCATTGCCAATAATTTAAAAATTGATTATTACCGCAAAGTGCAACGCATGCCTGTTTTTGAATCTAATAGCGATTTCAATATTTTTGATGTTTTGAATGGAACCGATCCTTCCATTGAACAAAAGATCATCACGGAGCAAATCTATAGCGATGTGAAAAACTTAGTACAATATCTCCCCGAAGAGCAACGCGAAGTATTAGAAATGCGTATTTATGATGACGTTAGCTTTAAAGATATTGCCGAAATTACCGGAGTAAGCATTAATACCGCATTGGGAAGAATGCGATATGCCTTGATTAATCTAAGAAAATTGATTAAAGAAAAAAATGTAATTATTTCATAGCCAAGAAATAGAATTTATTTTTATGGCGCCTGCAATATTTCATTTCTATAGGCGTTTTTGATGTATTGAAAACGAATCATGACGCCTATGAATAAAGAATTAACGCTCTCCAAAAAATCTTCCAAATTGAACCTGAATCAAACGCCAAGTCACGCAGTGATTGAAACTTTGATAAGTTATTCAAAATCACTCCAGTTTGTGAATACTTCCATTGGGAAAATAATGGTTGTAAACAACTAAGGTTGTTATATTTGGGATTTCAGTCAATCTTTTTTTCTAAAACCCAACTTCTGTTAAAAAAAATTTGTTTCTTTGTAAGGTCATTAAAAAAAAATGAGCCTATAAAAAATCAATTAACAGTTTAATTAAAATTATTGCCTTATGAAAAAAATTTTACTATTAACCGGAATGTTTTTGGCATTCTTTTTTGTATTTACACAAAGCAACAAAGCTTATGGTTTTGAGGTGCCCTTTAAATCAGATACTGAGGTTCCAAGGTATGTTTTGTTAGAAGGATTTACTGCTTCAACTTGTGGCCCTTGTTATAGCGGAAACATAAATCTTAAAAATGTATTAGCCCAAAACGACGCAGTAGGCGGGAAATATACATTAATAAAATACCAAACAGGAGGACCTTCTCCGGGTGATCCTTATTATACGCAAGAAGTTGGACAGAGAGGATCATTTTATTCCAATATGTATGTTCCATGGTTATATCGGGATGGTACTCAAAATGGCAATACAGGTTCCTTTACCCATGCACAACTACTTAATCTGCAAAGCATACCAAGTTTCGTTGAAGTAAAAGGGGTTTTTAATGTGGAAGGGCAAACCGTTACATCTACAATTACTGTTAGACCTACTGAAGATATTACCGGTGGAAACAATTTAAGATTATTTGTAGCCATTGTTGAAAAAGAAACGTATAACAATAAAAAAACGAATGGAGAAACGGTATTCCATCAAGTAATGAAAAAATTTATGCCGAATGCAAGTGGTATTATTTTAGGCGATTTAACAGCTAATGTAATCATTACACATGAACTTGAATGGGAATTTAAAGGAGAATATCGCTTACCCCCTAATGCCAGCCAGCCAATTAATCATGATATAGAACATTCGGTGGAAGACTTCGACAATTTGGAAGTGGTAGCATGGGTGCAAAATATAGCCACTAAAGTTGTTTACAACTCGGGTACTGCGGTTAAAGGCGGTGTAATTATACCTACCTACCCTGTAACTTTCAATGTAGTTGGCGAAAACGGCTCCCTTATTGCTACTGTTGACGGCGAAACCATAAACTCCGGCGTTGAATTGGATGAAGGCAAAGTAATTGACTTTACAGCCACACCGGATGAAAATTTCGAAGTTAAAGAATGGAAGCTAAATGGCGTTCCGGTTCCCGATAATACAACCAATAATTATTCCATCACAGTGAGTGAAAGTTCTACCGTTACCGTGGAATTTATATCTACTCATCCCACTACATACACAATAAATGCTTCTGCAGGCGAAAATGGAGCAATCGCTCCTGAAGGCGAAAAAGAATATTCCGCAGGCGAAAGCGCTACCTATACTTTTATCCCTGATGAAAACTACGAAGTAGAAGAAGTATTTATTGACGGCGAGCCTATGGGATTGGAAAAAGTTACCGAATACGTATTCTCTGAAGTGAATAAAGATTATATTATTCATGTAACTTTCAGATTAATTCAAGGTATTAAAGATGTAAATGGAGTGGCGATTTCCGTTGCCCCAAATCCAGTAAAAGATAAGTTATATGTAACAGGCATCTATGATAAATTGGAAATTATTTCTGTTTCCGGTCAAGTGCTTGCTACTGTTTACAATCAACCCTCCATTGATGTAAATCACTTAGCAAAAGGAATCTATTTTGTTAAAATTCAAGCTAATGGACAAATATCCACCTTTAAAGTGGTGAATAAATAATATAAAATCCCCTTCAAATTTGAAGGGGATTTTTTTATACACCGGAATCGTGAGGCATTCTGTTTTTAAGATTATAAACAAGTTTCCCGAAGTTGTCGTATAAGCTAATTCTAATTCCGATTTATTGAGATTATATTCATTAGTCGTTCCTTTTCAAATCATTTTCCGTTATTGTAAAGGTTGCTCTATCCCATTTGTTTTTTCGACCACCTTTTGTAGTGATCCAAGAATTGAAATTATAAAAACCATGAATACTATCGGGTAAAGAAAGTAAAGGAGGTTTCCATGATACCTTCGGGGTTAATTCTATGTAAAAATGATGTTCATCTCCTTGTGAAGCATCTCGAACCTCTTTACCTTCACAAGAAGAACAAGCAATCTTATAAACTTCTATTTCAATATTGTAATTTTCGTAAGACTGAATAATCATTTCATAAATTGACTTTTCATGATCAATACTCAAAGTCTTGAATTGATTAGGTAATATCATAAAATAGTTACTATTACCTGTTTTTCCACTTTTTTCTGCAAATACAATAGTGTCTGTTGTAGCATTAGACATACGAAGTTCATTCGAATTTTCAGTGTCTCGGTTCAAACAGGACGTACAAAATAAAGTAATCAATAAAAGTATATAACTTTTAGAAGCCATGCGATGCAAAAACTGCATTAATTCCTGACGAGTTTCCATATTTTTGTATTAATTTGGCTTTTAATTGTGCATGATTAGTAACGTTACTTTCAAGACAATCATATATTTGTTTTGGAGTAAGACTACAATTCATTTGTAAATCGTACAATATTCTCGGTTTAAACCAATAACTTGTACCCGGTATTGAAACGTTATTAAATGAATATCCCAAGACCGTGTTATTTGTCATACATCTCCATTCCATATATTCTCCCCACATCTCGCCAACACCTATATATCCGGCATTAGTTCCGTTAACGTTTCCGTAGCCAAGATTGGCGACAATTCCTGCAATATAATTCAACCAATAACCACTTCCTGCCTTTGCGTAGTGGCTTGCATGTGCCATTTCGTGAAAAACAGTCGAATAACACTCTTTTGTATTGGTAAAATCTTTTATAATAAAAATATCCGGTAATACAAATGCTATATAACTTAACAAAGAAGTAATACCGAATATGCTCACAAATGTATTAAATACTGCTGCCTGAATTGGGGCTCTTTTTGCCATAGGCGCAGATCCCAGCCAACCACCACTTAATCTTACTGTCCATAAACGTAAATCACTTGCAGGTTTAGTGATGTTGAAAGCAGGACACATTTTTTCCCTGTAAATATATGCAGCATTATTTACTGTTGACCACAACCAACCCTTAGAATTAGTATCAAAGTTCTTACTGTGTCCTGAATTTGAATTCCATCCCATACAAAAATTAGCAGGCGCTAAGAATGCCCAGTTGCCCCAAATTTTGAAACCTGTCTGATTTTCGTATATAGCAGCATAATGTATTTTTGTTAGATATGATTTTGACATTTTATAATAACCGTTTTCATCGGTGTATGCTTCACACCATTTAATAATATTATGAACTCTAACTTTCATTTTTTTTACACCTTCGTAATTTCCAGTAGTCGTATTCTTTACTTTAATATAACCGGTAGGATACTTTGCACCTTTTGCAGATACAGCATGATCGTATTCATCTTGTGTAATATTTTTAGTTTGCCATAATGCTTCCAATTCAAGCATGGCCATTGTTTCTGTAAATGCCGAATTATTTCTAGCCTCAACCGACACAAGTTCACTAGGTATATAGCATTTTTCTAAAACTTCATAGTCCATCTCTATTTTGCCTGCTTGTTCAACAGGAACAGTAGTATAAAACCAAGGCAAATCTCCTTTGTTTGCACCCGGTCTATTATAAACAAGCCCTTGTTGGATTATCTCATAATCAAGAGGGTAAGGGAATAACGTCAATCCGGATTTTTCTATCAGGTAATCGTATTCTGTACTGTCCTTGGGTTTTAAACAAATGTACAAATGTGTTGTTTCAATTGTGAGATTGTGGATTAACGTAGCGGGTGAGAAAAGGTTGCTTTTTGAATTTACTACTAAACTGTCGTATGCAATTCTCATGTTTGCAACAGAATAAGCGTTTACAAGCTGGTTGCCAAGGATTATTTCATCCCAAGGCTCACCATCAAAATTTAAGCCATTTTCATTGACATTTGTCCCACTTTTGTTAGAACGTACATTCTGTTCCGAATGCGAATCGAATTCTTTTTTACAGCCTATAAAAAAAATACATAGGCAACAAATTACTGAAATAAGTGATAATTTTTTCATACTAATTGATTTTGATTTTTGAATAATTTTTTTGAATAATTTTTTTGAATAATTTTTTTGAATAATTTTTTTTACTGCTTTACAATCTTTTGACGAACTCCGTCAATTTCCGCAATATAAATTCCACTCGGCAATGAAGAAACATCTATTTGTTTTCCTTTTGTATTAATTAACAAAACGCCTTGAATGGAATAAATCTTAATTTCCGGTATTACAGCATTATTTGTTTCAATGTGCAAGATATTTGAAACAGGATTGGGATAAAGTAGAACCGAATTATTGAGAAGATTATTTTCTTTTATTCCGATGTTACAGGGTTTTACATAAGTAGCTGTAAATCTTTGACCAAACATCATAAGATTTAAACTTTGCATATTATTGTAATACACATACAACAAACCATCACCATCAACCCAAATATTCCCAGACCAGTATTGTGAGAAACCTGAAGTTGCATTATTGTTTTCATCGTAAGAACAAGTAGATTTACCGAAATTTTCCCATACATCACCCCACCAACTTTGCCATGTTTCGGATGTCATATTGTTTTGAACATCATAAGTTAATACTACTTTATCTTCATTCTTCCATCCGTTATTTTTCCAATATTGGAATATGTAGGAAGTACATTGATTTAGATCATTGTAGTAAAATGTTTGTAATCCGTAATCTTCCCATTTAGAATTTTTCCATAATTGATATAAAATTTCAATATAATCGTTTTGTGCATTATAAGTATAATTTTCATTCGATAAATTTTCCCACTTACCTGATTCCCAGCCCTGATAAATAGTTTTCAATAAATTATTCTGAGGATCGTAAGTGTGCGTACTTCTATCTTCATTAACCCATTGTCCGCCCCATGATTGCCATATCTCTTCTTCCATATTATTTTGTAGATCGTATGAGAAAGTGCCTTTAGAAATATTCGTCCATTGTCCCGATTGCCAAAACTGCATTACAGAAGATGTCATGTTATTTTGTGAATTGTATGAATAAGTATATTTAAAGCCATCTACCCATTGTCCCGATTGCCAAATTTGCCCTAACTCTTCTGTCATATTGTTTTGAGAATCATATTTGTAAGTATATCTCACAAGGTTGCCCCATTGATTATTATTCCATTCTTGGGTCAAATCTATACTGCATTTCCCATTTTCATACGAAAAAATACGACGTTGATCAGAATCATCTGTACAATATACAAAAACCGTATCCGGCTCCCACCAATCAACGCCTTTTTGGAATTTTGCCGGATTTTGCATTTGAGGTAAAGAAGTTTGCCTTTGAAAGAAGCCCAATTTTTCTTTTTCAAGGTTCTTTTTTTTGTTTAAGCTTTCATTTTTAAATTTCTCGGCAATTTTTTCGGAAATTCTTCCGGTTTTAGGTTGTGCCATACCTGAAACTACTAATACTAAGCAGCATAAAGTCAGGATAATTTGATTTTTCATAAAATATTAAATTTAAGAAATTAATCCGTTCGGTATCTTATTTGTGATATTACCCTTTATTTGATGTGTGGTATATTCCATAACTATTTTTACCACTTTTCCCATTCACATCGTGTATAGATAGTATCCCTACCTAGTTCAGTTTCTAGCAATTTCGCACATTCTTCTCGTGTAGTTACATCAGTCATGCTTCTCAATACAGCAGGTGCAGGTACATTCATATAACAAATACAAGACTTCTTACAAGAATTTGATATTGCAGAGACTAATACAACAATGATTAAAATAAATCCTCTCTTCCTCATAGTGTAATTGATTTAAATTAACGTTATATTACATCCCTCCTATGAAAGTTTTTCCTGGAGCTGTATGAACACTCGATACCATGGGCTGAACAAAAGTACCATTATCATTAAGATAAGTCCAATAATACAAATAATTAGGCTTAGAAGCATTAGTATACCATTCATATTTTTCCACAACGCTGGCAAAAACTTTTTTCTTGCCGTCGAATGAACGAATTCCTGTATTCAAGTTCATGCAGTTACTCAATCGTTTACCATACACTCTCGTTTCTGTCCAACACAACCACACAATGCGCCATCCCAAGCCATTAAAATAATACACAGAATTTTTGGAATAACTATAGTTATTGTAGCTTTTGAGAAAAGCTCTAAACTCTCTCTTTTTTCCATCATAGTTATAAGTAGGCCACCACCCCCCTTGACCACCATTCTGCCATGTTCTGACTATATCACAACTACCTTTAGCTCCATCCTGTTGGTCATCTTTAGGGTTAAATATTTCATTTCCAATCATAACATCACCATCACTATTATGCAAAGCACTTTGAACATATCCCATCTCCATCTCATCAAAAGGGTTGTTCCTGCTTGATGCTTGAGAATCTTTGTACCATTTAACTTCTTCTCCTCTCAGTGCTGGGAAGGCGCTGTTCTCGAATTGAAGCTGCTGACAGAAAGAATACAAGGGCATGAATTGGTAGATACCTTGATTATGTAAAATTAAACTCAAATCATCGTCATCAATACCAGGAATTGAATCCCGAACATGTTGAACACGTATATCAATATAATTGTAAGTAAATTCCAACATTGCTTCAATAACATTTGCATAATGGTCCCAAGATTCAAACACCAACATCGGTGCTGCTCCTTTTGCATGATTCACATCTTTCTTTATTCGAGAGAAATCAACACAAGGGATGTCCATGTATTCGATCTTTTCTTGCCACTCTGTTGGTATTATTTCATTTTTTATTGTATCTTCTTTCTTGCAGGAAAAAATAGTTACGCCTGCAATTAATATTACTGCTAATAAAGCAGTGAATAATTTTGTATATGTATTTTTCATGAATTAGAATGTGTTGAATTGTACATGTTTTTTTATTGGTTTTCAAATGCCTGATAATTACTAAAGAAAATATCATTAACAATGAGTTTTCCGGTTTCTTCATCTCTGTAAAGTACCTGTTCCGGAATATTTAAAAATTCACCGTTCGTTCCTATTATATACAGAGAACGATCGGGCATGAGGAAAAAATCGCCATCGGTTAAATCTTCATCATCATAGCTAATTGCGAAATAGAAATCTTTTCCATTCTCATCAGGATAAAGATAAAGAGTTGCCTTTTGTGCACAAGCAGAACCGGCGCCTTGACACTCTATATGAATATGATTTCCACCTTGAGTTGTGCAACCAGAACAATTTTCTTTGGGATGTCCGGTCCTCATGCTTATTTGATAGCCTAAAGGTGCTTTTGAATTGGAAGAAATTGGGATTGCGCTGTTTTGATGAAGCTCATCATTAAAATTGGATTTATCATTTTTTTCGCATGCAATAAAAATGAAGATTACAATAAAATAAAAGGGAATAAATTTTTTCATATGACAATAAATTATTTTCACAACAAAACTAAGAAAAAGAATATCGAAAAATCTCTTTTTTTATCAAAGAATGAATTTAGGAGCGAAATTTTCGTACTGATATGAAAAAATGTTTTCTTTGCGGGAAAATTTAAGTATGAAATTTCTTAATAATTTCAAGAGTATAGCCTCTCATGTATTTTTTTGGATGGCGACTTCTTATGTTTTTACAAATTATTCTTTTTTAAGACCCGGGTGTCATATAAGTTTATATATAGAAATTTTGTGCGTTGCAATGATTGTAGCGATAGTTTATTTTAATAAATTTCTCTTGTTCCCAAAGCTATATCTAAAAGGAGAATATTCGGTTTATTGGTCTATAAATATATTTCTGCTTTTAGGCATTGGATTTATTGAACTTCAATTGATCAAATCAGCAATTATACAACTTCATGAAAGTTATCTTACCCCCAAAGAGTTATCAAATTATCTTGTGTATGTTTTCATTTTAGTGAGCTTACGATATGCTGCTTTTTTTGCTTTTTTCTATATAATAAGTATTAACAAATATACAAAACATTTATTTATCCAACAACAAAAATTGATAGCTGTTGAAAATAAGCAAATTGTTATTTCTTCAACTGCTGGGAAAGAGATTCTTGTACCAATTAAATCTATAACATACATTACTGTAGAAGGAAAATATTCTATTGTGCATTTGGTTAATGAACAAGAATATAAACAAATAAAGCCGTTAAGAGATTTTGATAATATTTTACCTGAACATTTGTTTTTGCACATTAATAGAAATACCATTGTTTTGTATGATTATGTTTGTGAGTACGATGCTACTCATGTAGAAATAATAGTAAATAATAATGGTAATACTAAGAAATTTTCTTTTTATAAGCACAATAAAGAAAAGATAGTTAACGAATTAAAAAAGTACGTTACTGATGATACACTACATAGGAATTGCGAAATAAAAAGAAACAGAAGTGGCAAAAAAAGTAATAACAATAATGCACTTTTGCGAAATAAAAGGAACGAAATTTGCGAAATAAACGAAAATGTTGCTCAAGTTTTGGAAACAATTAGAACAAAACCAAACATTTTCGCATCAGAAATCAAGAGCAAATTACCGCATATTTCAGAGCGAACAATTGATAATTATCTGAAGCAATTAAAAAACCTTGGTTTAATTGAATATAAAGGCTCTCTAAAAAAGGGTGGATATTTTCTTATTTAAAACCCTATCATTTATATGCTGTCTTTATTTGGTTATGCCAACGACCTTTGGCGTTTTTATGATACATACAGGCGAGTCGTTCTCCGCCTACTAAAGGCATCGCCAAACACCCGTACTTAACAGAAAAACGACCCGTAGGGGTTTATCTGTCCGAAGTACAAAATATTGGCGATTTCTTAGTACGGACACCTTCATGTAATATTATTATTTTATGAAGTTTTATGTTGGCAAAAATATTAAAAAAAAACTATTATTAAATAGTTTTTCATAAAATTGTTTAAGTTGCAACAATTTTTTCGCTCCAAAAGAATTAATCACCACTTTGTTGCCTCAAAATTCCGCAACCAAGGTAAATCACTTGATGGTATGGCAGTACAGTTCAACGCTGAGAAATGTCTTTTTGAGCTGGTTTTTGACAAAAATAAAAAGCAAACTCAAGACCAAAAACAGGATAGTGTGAATATCCCAAAAAAGATACTCGCCGAGCCAATTATCATTTTACAAGAATGGGTTATAGTCGTATCCATTGATTATTTTTAAAATATTGATAATATTCTTTGTTTTTAGCACTATATACTTTATATACGGCAGGTGCTTTATTAAGAAATTTTTCATCGCTAAATTTTGCCCAGTAAAAATCAAGTTTGCTTGGGTATGGGTTAAGGTACTCAATATTAGGATGACTGTGGGTGTCTTCTCTTATCTTTATTCCTTTTTTTGCAAACCCTACTACTATTAATGAACCTGCAGAATCTCTATCTTTTTTGTAGGAAGTTCCAATACGGTTATCATTCGTTCCGGTTTTAACATGCGCCCATTCGATATTAGTATGATCAGCAACAAATTCAAAAAATTGCGATGCTGCGGCATCATCTTTTATATCCATATAATCATAAGTAACATCTTCTTTATCCCCTTTTTCATCACGGATAATACCATTAGTTTGAGTCATTTCTACAATTGTTCCTGCTTTGAACGCACTACTTGCTTTATTTCCATTTCTATCCGTTGTGTGTACTATATCTAAGTCCGTTCTGTTGTTTTCGCGTTTCGACATTGTGCCATCTATAGCTAAATCCCATTCTGCTCCAGCCGGATTTATAACGTGTAGCCTATTTATTGTTAGCATATTATCACGATAAGGAGATATATTATTGATGTTTTGATTCAAATAGTCCATGATGTTATTTTTTGATATTGTGAGAAATTAATTACGCTGCAAATGTAAATATATTTTCTTATTAAAAATGCTATATCGAAATTTTATTTTCCACAACAAATAATATAGTATTTTATGTTGAAATTGAAATAATTACAAAATAAAAACCTACATAAATAATAATTAATGCAAAAAAATATGATTTTTATGTATTTTTTTGCCCCGCTTTTGTTAATTTATATTTCAATTTTTATATTTTTGCACATCATTTTCGCGTGATTTTGTGCTAAAATTAGGTATGAACTTTTAAATATATTCGGTAGTATGACAAAAAAAATGAAAAAAGCAGAAAATTATCGCATGGTTCCATTGATTAATATGGATGTAGTTGGTGGGATACATTCAAGTAATGAAGTGGCTATTTATGATCCACAATATGTTGTTAGAAATATCCCATTTGTGGATGCCAAAGAAGGGGACATTTGCACTTCCGTAACCGGTACAAGTATGGTGCCCACTTGCCCGCCCGGAAGTGTTGTATTGTTGCGTGAAGTACATAATTGGCAAGAGTATTTTGGCTATGGCGAAATCTACTGCATTTTATTAACTGATGGCAGAAGAATATTGAAAGAAGTGCAAAAGTTTGATGAAAATCCCAAAGATTTTGTGCTTTGTATTTCGCACAATAAAGATATTACGCCTGAAGAATTGCCAAGGAAAATGATTGCCGGAGTTTGGAAAGTTATTGCGACACTTACGGAGGCTGGATTTTAGAGTAAATAGACAAAATTACTCTAAAGGTTACTGTTTCAATATTTTAACAGTTTTGTTATTTATTTTCAAGAAATAAATTCCAGCATCTAAATGAGAAATATCTATTACAATTCCGTTTTCTGTAATATTGTCCAAACTAATTAATGTATTTACTCCTACGTTTCTACCTGTTATATCAAAAACTGCAATGTCATGTAAAAAAGTTGTGTACTGCGTTTCTATCCTCAATTTTCCTGTTGTAGGATTCGGGTAGATTTTAAACGTGGAACTTTCAACGGTTTTTATGCCTACTTCATCCACAAAATTAGCTACTAATTCTGTGTCTTCTGTTACCGTAAAACTGTATGGATTTGCTGAAGAAACGATCTCGCCGTTTTTTGTCCAGTTTGCGAATTTATAACCGCTATTTGCTGTAGCAGTTACGGTTGCCGTAGTGTTTGCTTTATAAAAGTTGTTACCGGATACAGAACCATATTCGTCGTTGTTAGCAGTTACATTAACTAAATAACATCCCACTATATAAAAGTTTTTCCACACATCTGCATTTTGATAGCGAGAAATTTCATCTGCCGGCACTCTTAATTCGCAAACACTGATATTCACTCCATTGAAAACATTTGAAGATATGCCAATCGGTATAGGTTTTAGATTTACAACTAAAGTAAGAGCGGTAGCAGAAAAAGCATACTCACCAATAGTCGTAACACTGCTTGGAAGAGTAATTGAATTAATGGCAGTTCTATAAAAGGCATAACCTTCAATGGTCGTGAGAGTGTTTGAAAGAGTAACTGAAGCAAGAGTAGTGCAATCGTCAAAAGCACCCCATCCAATAGCGGTAACGCTGTTTGGAATTGTAATTGAAGTAAGATCTTTGCACGCTACAAAAGCCGCCTCCTTAATAGTTGTAAGACTGTTTGGTAAAGTAATCGAAGTAAAAATGTGCGTAAGAAAAGCCCATTTTCCAATACTTGTAACCCCGTCTTCTATTACAACGGTATTAATTGCAAGCCGATAATCATGCCATGGTGCTTTAGCACCGGGCATATCCATATAATAATCTGGCATTGCGCCATTCCCGCTAATAGTAAGCGTATTATTGCTAATATTCCATGTAAGCGGTCCGGTTGTACCGCCTTGTGCAAATGCGCCTGTTGTAGTTAGCGCTGCAATGGTTAAAATAAGTAATAATTTTTTCATTGTTTTATTGATTTGGTTAATAATCTCAACTAATAATCGTTACGTGGTTTTTGTAAATTGATTTCGCAAATTAACATAAATTTCTCTGAATTACACACAGACGGATAAAAATCGGAGAATTCGATTCATTCTCCACTACAGCAAAATAGAAAACGGACAAAAAGAGGCTTTCGTTGAACTTTTAGACAAACTCGCGAAGTTTTACGGGATTACAATTGACCAAATCGTGCACATGGATACCGGTGTCCCCAAAGAGATTTCAGTAGAAAATAAAACTGCTTCCGAACAGGTAAGACTGATTGCCGAATTGGACGAAAAAGACAAATCAGTGATTTTTAGCATAATTGAGGCAATGCTCACTAAAAAGAAAATTAAAGACTTTTTTAACAAGAATGTCGCCCTATTATAATGAAAACAGCCCGCAATTGCAGGCTGTGAGTAATGTTCGTAAGTTTTTTTGATTTTACGGTTCGACTTGCACTGTGTTTTTTTCTACACCGAACATCTCAAACAGTTCTAAGTTATCTTCTTTATTTTTAAATACATATTTATAGTCCTGACCTTTAGTAATTACATAATGTTTAATAATTACGTAGTGGATATTTTCAATAGCATTTAACGGAACAGGAAGTGTCTGAGTTATTGTTTTATTTTTCTTTGTTAACATATTATAAGCTACTGTAGTAATCGTTGCAGATGGATGGCGAGGTACCTGTTTTGCTATAGGCAATACTTCGCATATCAATGTATCATTTGACGAAGCATAAGAAAAGGTTTGATCCTCTTTATCAAAAACAGGTACTTCAATATTCTTTTGATTACAACATAAACGGAAACGTAATTCTATAAAAGCAGAGTCATTTTCTGACCTTGCCGCTAAAAATAAAATTTGAAAAATTACAATAAATAGGATTCTCATAATAAAAGCTTATTGTTGGTGATCTGAGCCTGTTCTCGGTAGTTCTTTTTTTATCTCTAAGGCTTTATTTTGATAAAACACTTTGTCTTCCTGTGGTGACCAAACATCAACACATTGTTTAACGTAAAAGTTTAGAAACTCATCCAATACTTCGTGAACAAAAATATCGCTACCTGAACTGTATGTTTTAAGATTAAGTTCTGTTCCTTTAACTCCGGGTAAAGCACCTGCATCAGATACTTCTGATTTAGCAGCTAAGTCACTAACTAATACCATATGAAACGATAGTCGTGGATCCTTACCTGCTGCTCCAGCACCATCTCCGACACTTAGTATTGAGCTTACGGGACCATTTGGAGTATTCTCCGTGAATCTATAATTATTGACGTGTACTGTAATAGCTACTTGACAAACCATATCAGTATCTATTGCTTCTTTAAATCCACTGAGTAAAGCTTTTTGATTAGGGTTGCCTTTACGCATGGCTTTATCAAATTGCCCTTTCCTAATTGATAATTCATTATTTTCAATTTTAAACATTTTATCAGAACCAAACAATTCTTTAAAATAGCTTTTCATAAATTTGGCAGATGTTCCATCAGCAACTTTAATCTCACGTCCATCTGGGTCAATGTACTTTATTGGATTATTTGCACAATAGACATACGAGGAATGCTGTGGATACTTATCTTGCAGTGGGTCTACAGATATGAAGCGACACAGCCACGCCGCATAAAACCTTGCCCCAAAATAATAGAGCCCCGTTTCCTCATCCCGTTCCTTTCCACAGTACTTGTATCGTTTCAAAGAAACTTCCGTTACCGAGCGTCCTGCACGGTAACTTGTCGTTCCGAACGGATGATACTCCTCATAACTAATGATATAGCCCTGTTCGTCAAGTTCGAGTGTGGCGCTATTTAAGTGATTATCGTATTGAAATCTAACAATCTCATTTTGTCCGGTTTCTGTTTCAACTCTTACAAATACTTTTTCGTCATCAGAGATATTTACAGTTTTACGCTCAAAATTTAAAACATTGGTATTGTATTTTCTGTAAACCTCGTAACTACCAATATAATAGTGTTCCTCTCGAATATTGCCTTTTACTACAACTTTACGAGTTCTATTTCCTTCTACATCATAATTATAATAAGAGGTAAATGTTCCATTGTTTGCACCAATAAGTTGGTCATAGTAATCCCATACCATACTTGATAAATGCGGCATGGTAAGCATGTTGCCGTGTGCATCGTAAGTGTATTGGTTTGCAATACTATTATTGCCTATTAAATAGTTGTTTATTATGGCATATTGGTAAGTTTTCCATGCATCGGAAAGCATGTTGCCCAATTTGTCGTAAGCGTAATTGTGTGTATAGTTTTGCATGGCATTACTTGCATTATTTGAACAAGGAATGTTATCTGCAAAATCATTTGCGTTAGGGGCAGTTAAGCTGGTTAACTCCCTGCCTGTGGCTTTGGTTAAACGGTATAACGCATCATATTCAAAAGTTGCAATCGGAGCAATGACACTGTTGTTAAAATAGTGGGCTTGTTGCGCATCATCTCTAATTTTTGTAATATTGCCTACGGCATCGTATTCGTAATTCAAATCCTGCAAAATATCCTGTCCGGCGTTTCTTGTAGTTAGTAAACGTGTTAAACGGAAGTTTAATGGATTATAATAATAACGAGTTTTTGTATTGTTCCCGTAATAAATATTTTCCCTTTGTCCTTTAGGATTGTAGGTAATGTTGGTAACGTGTTCAATGTTATCTTGTAATACTTTTTGCAAAAAGCCACCTTTGTCGTACACATAACTTATTTCTGTTCCGTCGGGATGGATCAACTTTATAGGACGGTTTAGAGCATTGTACTCTGTTTGAGATACAAACTGTTCGTTTTGTAATATAACATTATCTTCCCAGTTGGTTACCATATTGTGGGCTTGTGTAAATTGCTTTTGCAAAAAAACAATATTTCCTTTAAAGTCGTACTCGAAGGTAGTTTTTCCGTCTTGGGCATATATTTCGGCTATTTGTCCGATACTATTAGTTGCGGTATCTTTGCCGTAGATAATTTGTTCTAAGGTTTTTACATCCGGTGCGTTTGTAGAATTGGAATCATCAAATACGATGGTGTGTGTTTTCCGTTGGAGTTCGTCGTATAGGTATAAAAAAACGTGTTGACGGCTGTCTTGCTTAATTAACGGTTTTCCTGCGGTATCGTTTAGCATTAAACGTTCACCACTGTCTATGTTGTTTACATAAATTAAATGTTTCTCACTGAGAGCATAGACGTTTTGTGTGGCTGTTCTGCCTAAAGCATCGGTTACTTCAAAGATACGTCCGGTGATGTCTAATTTGTTTTTAGTAATTACCAAGCCGTGAGTACCGTTGTTGTCGGTAGTTTGGAAAGGTCTGCCTAGAACATCAAAATCTATGACTTGGGGCGTGTCGTGATGAGATGATTGTTCATCGCAATCGTTTTGATCGTAGTTTTTTTGTTGCCACGCATCAAATTCTACTACTGAGGTTGTATCATCTGGAAAGTCAGTTTTTATCAATCGCCCCAGCGGGTCATAATACATAATTGGCGTAACACCGTAATGAGTTAATTCATCCTCAAAAGTAAATTCGGAGGTATTGCTGTACCAAGGCTCGTATTGCTTAACAGGCAAGCCTTTATTATTGTAGATTACTTTGCCGCTTGCTAACCAACGATTTGTTGTTGTTACTTCCGCTTTTACTCCGTTTTGTAATATCCACGCCTTGCCGTCTTGGGCAGTAGTTTTAGTCATGATTTCGTTGCCGAGACCATCGGTGTACACGTAGCTCTCTATCCATCGGGTGTTCGTATCGCTGTGTGTTTCGCGTTTGGCAATATAGGTATACACTGGCTTTTGTTCCTCTTTCCAATTGTGTAAATTGTAATAGTATGCTTCTGTAGGGTCGTTTACTGTGTCGCCTTCGTTAGCTTTTCCGGAAAGGATTAAGGTGCTTACCATGCCCAATGTATTAAACTCTAATTCTTTGCTACTAAGGTTTGGGTCTGTGAGTTTTTTGGTTTGCAAAACTCTGTAGTCATATTCGGCGGTGGTTTCAAATCCTAAAGCATCAATAATTATAATAGGGAAAAGGTTATAATCGTCGTATTCTATCGTTGTTACATTGTCGAATGGGTCGGTTGTTGCAATCGGCAAATAGAATTTGTCGGGATAGAAGTGTTGTATTTCGGTTACGGCAAACCAATTATTATCTTTTTCATCGTACAGATATTTACCATAGTCTATCAACAAATCCTCTGTCAAGTTTTCACCCATTTCGTTAAAGAAGTTAATTAATCCGGGTGTTAATTCAAGGGATTGTTGTTGGTAGGTTAAGGCATGGGGAGCGATTTCAGCCAGTAATAAAGGGTTTTCGCAGGTTTCATCCCAAAACAGGGTTCGCGTATGGTGGAACAAACGTTTTTGAAAAGCACTTAATTGTTGAGGAGGTTTGATGTCTCCACCTCCTAAATTAAAGTGAGAATCTGTATTTTGTTTCGCATAATCAATCTCATCGCATTCATCAATGATTTCTAACAGACCGGCTATGTCAAGTTTATTACCCATATCGCCTATATTGTGAATTTCATACTGCTTGGTTTGGTATAAAACTCCAATAAAACGCTCATTCACATTTGTTTTATTAATGTACTCGTTTTCGGTACAAGTGGCTAAAACTTTCTGTTGTTCCGGTAATGTGACTATACGTCTTGGGTACGCTATTTCCGCTGTTTTTGTTTCATTGCCGTAATCGTCGGTTGCTAAAACCAATTTGTGCAGAATACGCGAGTCGTTGGTGTTGCGTTCGTAATGGTACAGCAAAGTTTCGGCATCGGTTTTCAAGAAGATGGTGTGTCTGTTTTTATTTTTCTTTTGTAGAAGCTTGAGATGATAGGATTTTTCTTCAACGGTGTAAGGGATTGCTTCTTTATCAGTCCCATCTTGTGCATATACTTCTGTTCTTAAAATACTGCCACGTAATGCTCTGCATGCATCGCGAGTTTCTTCACCGGATAAGCCTTTGGGCAAAACGGTGTCGGGTAATAGCCATGCCTGCGCATCGCCTTTAAAATATTCTTCTGCAAATAAACTGCTGACTTGCGCTCGATTTTTGTAAAAACCGGTATGAAACCAAGTTTTTGTGTAAACCGGCGGAGTGTCAATAATGCAAGAATTTTCGTCGTTACAGTTTGGCGTATAACATTCTGTGTCCCACTGTTCTACCATTCCGAAGCCTCTAAATTCACGCTCGGTAGGGTCGAAGTAACCATGGTGATAGGCGTAGCGGTTGGTAAAGTGTTTGTTGCTCACTAAATCTATGGTTTCTATTTTCTCGAGGACGTGTACGGGGAAAGGTAGTTTTGTAATCCATGGCTTGCCGCTAAATTTATCTTTCATATAGAATTTGATAGATGAACAGTAATGCAGTTTTGTTACGCCGCCCATGTTGTTGTTGATTTCGCTGAGCAGGAAAGGTTTGATGCCGGAGGTAAGTTCCCAGTAGCGGAGTTTGTTTGCCTGTGTTGGCAGGGATGAACTTACTACAATACATTGGGTTCCGTTGCCGAGCAAATCAACAGTTTGTATGAAGGTTTTCGGAGTGGCGTTTACTGCTAAAGCAGGTGGCAGCGGCTCTTCTTCCCAGGCGTTTCCGGATAGATTTTTGTAATAACGGATTTTCCCTTTTGAGATGTAGAGCAGGTCGGCGGTTCCGGTGCCGTCCACATCAACGAGATGTACATAACGAGTATCGAATTGGTCGAGTGAATCTAATAACGGTGCGTTGCTCATTACCACTTTTTCGCCGAATTTTCCATATCCCAAATTAGGCCAGTACACTATGCCTTGATTGGTAATGCGTACAATGTCGGTAAGTCCGTCGCCGCTCATGTCGGCAAGGAAAATGCGGCGAGCGTAGTCGGAAAAAACGATTCTTGGCGCTGAACCGTTTGTGTCTCCGCAATGCACACGGCGAAACTGCCCGTAGCCTTCTTTGCCTTCGCTGAAGTAGATGTCGAAGTAGTCGCCCTTGCTGATGACAATGTCTGCCAAGCCATCGCCGGTTACGTCCATAAATTTAATATTTGCGTCTTCAAGGTCAATGTTGGGAAACCGGTCGAAATTGCGGAAATTGAGCCATGTTCCATTGGGTAAGCGGCTGAAAAAACCGTTGAGTTCTTCCCCTTGTACAACCAATTCGGGGAAACCGTCGCCGTCAATGTCGTTGAGGCGGAAGGTGGTTTTGTTGTCACGCACTACATTTGGTTTGGGGACTTCGGATTTTATGCCGCCGAAAGAGGGGATAGAAACCACCCCGCCCTGCGGGCATCCATCCTTTTCCAAAGGAGGGGAATTAGCCGCTTCGCATTGGTATCGTTTATCTCCGTAGTTAGGTTTAAAGTACCACGCATCGTTGCGCATGTTGAGGATTCCGCTTACTCCTTCGCTGTAGAGGTCTGCCCATTCGTTGTTTTGCCCGTCAATACCGCCGGGGAAAGAATCGTTGACTTCTTTGAATGAGGTTGCGGGAATGGCTTCGGTGTAAGTAAATTCTAACGGTGGAAATATTTCTCTACTAAGGTTTTTATAACCACAGTGGGTAATGCTTTGCAATAAACTAAATGATGTATTATTCTCATACTCTAGATCTGTAGAGCGTACTAAAACTGCTTCATTCCCTAATTCTTTAAAATTGTGAAACATTAGTATTCTTTGGCAGAGGCGGTAGGTACGAATTTCAAAGCCGGCTTTGTAGTTGGAGAAAGCATCGGGACGCGCTGTCCAAGTTTGGTTGGGTTCTGCTTGAGTGTTCTCCGGATCGTGATCTCCATAATCGAAAACGAGTTTAAACAAAAAATCATCTTCGTAATTGCTTTGGAGTGTAGATGATTTGCACATTTCTTTATTACCGTATTCTACTTTTTTAAGGTAGGTGTTGGCAAAAGTATCGTGTTTGAGGCGGTGGCTTTCAAAACATGCATTTTCTATGCCTGTGCCATTTTCCTTTTGATAGGAAAAACGGATGAGGTTGCCTTTGGCATCCCAACTTTCTTGGATGAGCCATGAGAAAATTTGAGTTGGTGTGTCAGGGTTGGCAATTTGGGCTGCTTCAGATAATCCATAGATGGAAGTAATGTTTTCTTTGTTGATGGTGCGCCAGTGAGAGACACGTGTGGTTTTGTGTACCCAGCGCTCTATTAAGGCGAATAGTCCTTCTGTTCGCGGTTGGTAGCTGTATATATCGTAATTAGCTTCGGTGCGATGCGTCCGCGTTTCGCCATCTTGTTCCATTACCGGTACGAGGTCTTCGGTGCCAGAAAGGATGAAAATATCGGTCTCGTTGTTGGGGTTGTCGCCGTAGCGTGGCAAGCCTTTGTCGGTTTTTCGGGTAATATTCGGTACCCCGATATTCCAACCCAATCCAAAAGCAGAGTTGCCGCTTCCGGAGTCGTAGCTTAATGCCAATTGTGGAGTGAAACCGTCGCGCCCTTCGCTGATGGTGAGTGGTACGGTAAAAGAAGCGGTACCAGTAGCAGGATTTGCCTCAAACTTTTCGCCGATGCTGCGGATGGCGCCGCCGCCGGTGGGTAAGGTGATGGGGGATTGACGTGAATCGGCGGAACCTATAGTGGTAGTGGGCGAATTGCCGGATTTAGCGCCTTGTTTGTTGTTTGGCAACGAGTTTTCGCCGTAAGAAAATGTATTTTTATTGTTTTTTTCTTGAGAGTTCATAATGCTATTTTTTAAGGTTTTTCATTTAACTATAGTCAATTTAAAAATGTAGAGGTTGTTGTGTTTTTTTTACAACCTCTACATTTACGTACATAATAACAATTATTCTATTCTAAATTGAATAATCATGTAAGCATCTTCCTGTTCCGAAAGTGTGTTGTTATTTGAAGGAGTCGGTTCAATGATAATACCTGCATCTGTTAGTTCCATTCCCTTGTTGGTATAGTTACTGCATATATGTTCCGGCGCAAATAGAATATCCTCAATGATAATTCTTTTTCCGGAATTACGAGCCACATAATCCACAATCATAAAAGGCAAATGTTTTTTCTCAATCGTTAATGAACATGGTTGCTTCTCACATAGTTTGTGGAAAGCATCTGCAAACTCAGATTTTAAACTGTGTGCAAGTACCAAATACTCTTTTGACTTTTGAACTTCATCCATCAAATAATTAAGACTTTCTGTAATATTATCTATCGCATCTTTTTTCAGCATACCACCTGCATCTTTTGCCGTGTATTTCACATGCAGAACCACGTCGGCAATAGTGGCATAGTTGAATTTACGAACTTTATCCGGCATTTCAATGCTCCATCTACCAATTGCTCCGGATCCTTCAAATGGCAGATAACGCTCGTCTTTGAAGTTAAATTCAAACATACCGCTATCGTTATTTCCTGAACTGGTAGCAATGGATTTGATACCGATAATGTTGTGAATGAAGCGTGTATCATCCATTCCTTTATAAGCGTATCCATCGTTTCCAACAGTTATACTTTTCCGGAAACGGTTATTGAGCATACTTAGTTTGCATGTAACGCCACTGTACGGCCCTGTTACCGCCGGTATGCTAATGCTCACCGATTTGATCCGCCTCATGTAGTGCCCCGGATGGTCAATATCGTATAACATTTCGGGAATTTCAAAACTGCAACTTCCCTTGGTACGTAGCTCATTCAAGGCTTCAGGGGCAATCATTGCCAAAGAAATATCTTTTGTCAACTCAATATCACGCTCGTTCGTTTCCATATACTCCATTTCCAAACGGCGTAAATCTTGATACAATAGTTCTCCAGACATTAAGCCTTCTTTGAGATTATCCCAATAAGCCGGTGTAATAAAACTGTTGTAACCTTCCCTTTGTTTTTCAAAACCAAAGGCTTTTTCTGCTGCCAATGCTAACTTATGTGCCATTTGGTAGGCTTGTTGATAGAGTTTGGAAACTTGTCCTTTCATCCAATTGTACAATTGTTTGTTAGTGAATTTCTCTTTCATGAATTCAAATTCTTCCATTTTGAGTTCCATCTGTTTTACATGATTTTCCAATTCTCTTTCTGCCATGGCCAAGCGTACTTGCGAGGCTGCAATTTGCTTATCTATTTGCTTTAATTCCTTATCCGCTTGATCTCCTTGGAATACCCAATCTTCGTATCTTCTTTCGTAAGAAGCCACAGTATCTGTTTCCCGTGCTTTACCTTGCATTGACAGTGCAATTGCGCTTTGTATGGATGCTAGTGCATTAAACGCAGCAGCTAAGTGTGTTCCTCCGAATTCTATTTTTGGCAGTAACGGAACCTGAAATTGAGGTAATAATCCTAAAATTGAAGCTGTTGTACTAAAACCAGATGCAGATAAATGCAAATTATCAGCATGTTTATGCAAATCGAGTGCTTTTTGCTCTGCCGCGCTGATTTTCTTTTTATTTTTATAGTAATCCTTGCGAGTTACTACTGCAATTTTGCTGTTTTCCAGAGCTTCAATGTTTTTAGTAGTTTCTTCAATGGCTTTTTCCCGAATGACAGTCATCGCATTAAGAATAGCTCTTTCGTGAGTACTGCGCAAAATAGCCAATTCTTCGGCGTCACATTTTTCAAGGACTGAGAGCAATGAATTACCTAATGCTTTTACATCGTTGGTAAATTCGATGGCTTTTTGTAGCATATAACTGAAACGATACAATGGCAAGGGAGCAGAAAGCGTACTTAAAGCTGTACTTAAATCAGCGCCGGCAGCCATGGCAGCAGCTATTGCACCCGGATCAATGGGCGGCGAGGTTAACGGTAACTCACGAACTACACCTTGAATATTCATGCAATGACGTATTTTGAAGAGACGGTCGGCAACAATGTCCCAACATTCTTCCATTTTGTCGTTGTGCGGCGCTCCAAAATAGGATACTTTATAGGTTGCAGGCGCTACACCTACAATTTTGCCACCCTTTTCCTCGAAATGATCTGCCATAACAGTTAAAATTCCGATAATGGTTACATAAACATTTGACAACATATCGGGATTCTTACCACTCAATTGTGTATATGATTGATCAGCGGACAGAGTACCCTCTAACTTTTGTGGACGTACTCCCAAAATGTCGGCAGCTAAAATATAAAGCAACGCTGCTTGATTAATGTCTTCACGAGTATCTTTAGTAAAATACATATCTGCCCAAGCAATAATGTTTTCCAAATATTTTCGAACTACGTATTGCATGTAGGATAGCCTACGAGTACGAGCTACCAAATGAGGGTTAAAAGGATTTGCTTCCCATTGTTCTATTTGGTTTGTGTACTTGCCTCTTTTTAAATTGACATCATCAATAAATCCTTGAATATTACTTGGCACCCAAAGCGTTCCATCGCCCTTAAAAAGGTCTCTAAATGGTTTTATTTTCCAGTATTTTTTGGCACCTTTATCCGTATCACTGGTAAGAGTTGGATCAAAAATCAAATGATACCACTTTTGAGCTTCTTCAAATCGCATATTACGCGACAGGTTATCAGCAATGAGCATGGGGATATGATAAAACATTTCCCAATTGTAGATAGCATATGGATCTTCTATGTTGCGTATATCTAACGCATTATTAGTTGTTGAACTTCCACGACAGGGTGGCAGGTCATCTTGATGATCTATAGGAAGCGCGTAATGTGCAGGTGGATATGTAGCCTCCTCAAATTCGAGTACTCCTTGTAAGGCGGTAAGTCTAACCTTAATATTTCCAAAAGAAAGTTCTTCAACATAAGGAGTAGAATTTACAATAACTTCATCAGCAACTCCATAATTTTCGTCAAACGTATTACCATTTATTTGTAGTGGTTTGCTGAGATTATTTTGAAATTCCGAATCAAATAATTTAGAGTATCCTTTTTGTAGGTTTTCTTTGACTTCTTCAATGTAAGGATGATAAAAATTGATAAACAGGTATCCTAAATTGGCTATGTTATTGTTTATAATCTGAATATCCTTTTTTTTACTCTTTTTATAAGGAATTCCTAAGAAACGTTTTCCATTATATTGATCTTCTAAAACCAAGGGTTTAATGTAGTTTGCTACATTCGGTGTATCTAATTGCCAATTCTTATGCCAATGGCACAATTCTTCGTATAAAATATTGTATTTAATTTTTGTATTTGATTGTGTTTTTTTGAAGATAGGTAATGTTCTGGCATTCAGTTTAAGTTCATTCAATTCTTCTTCTAAATTATTACCGCTTACAGTAGATACTCCATTGGGATGGTAAATAATCTCAAAATCAGTATTTACGTGATTTTCATTACATATTGCTTTACTATTGATGATTTCATTGTTCCCAAATTTGGCAATCATTATATGTTGGTGAACTAAACGAAAAGGCCACCATGCGGTATGACTTTCACCTTCCGTTGGATATTTCAAATATAATTTTGCTCCATTAAAATGGAAACTTGCTCTACAACAGATTCTTTTGTCTTCTGCTGTATTATTGATTGCATCTAATTTATTTCTAATAAAATATGGAACGATATTGATAACATTAGAATAAGCGATAATATGAAAATGAATATTCGTTGTTCTTCCATCATTGCAAGGTTCAACGTAAACTTCATCGCAGAATACTGCTTTAGACCATTTTCCTTTTTTATATCGAGACCAAGCCATTCTAATAGCAGTATATATACCATCTCTATTGAAATAAATATCATCAACAGACTCGAAATCATCTCCAGTTTTTTTAATAAACTTATGATCCTTTCTACGTTCTTTAGGAATTTCACTGGTATTATACACTTCCGGCCAAAACATATACATACTGCCTTTCCAATAAACTAATCTGACCATATCTGCTTTTATTCCGTTGGTAATTTCTTCCCATGGCGTCCAAATGCCTGTTAAGTCCAATGTTCGGTAGAAAAATTTGTGAGGGCTTCCTTGTGTCCTGCCTACAAAAGCGATGAAATTCTTTTTTTGAGTTTCATTGATGGAATACGGACGATAGGCAGCAAGTATTTCCAAATTGGAGACCTCTTCCAATTTCTCTACATAGTCATAGTAGGCTTGCAGTACAGTGTTGTCGTCAATGTCGTTTTGTAGCAATTTTTCTTCAATACTTTTGAATATTTCGGTTTTGTCGTGTCTTAATTCCGGATCAAGCCAGTTTTCTGGAAAGAAGAAAATTTTGCGGTTGGCTTCCCACACACGGTAATTTTTCCTCCAAATCAATTCATCTTTTTCAGTTGGGTTAAACGATAGTTCGCCTTCCATACCCATCAAAATTCGTTGAATAAACAGCTGTACCGAAAGTGTTGCCTGAATAAGGCGGCTGGTTTTTGCCATAGGGATCATTTCCGTATCAATTAGATAATGATGAAATAGCTCATTAGAAGAAGTAAAGTTATTCGTGTTTTTAGAAATCAAATAATCTCGTAAAGCATCGCGCTGTTTCATTCGCAACGGATCGCGCAGTTCAGCCGAGATTTTATCCCATTCCGATTCGGAGTATTTATTTTTTACAATTTGACGTAATTTTTCAACATGCTTATCTGTTATATCATTATCATTTACCTTATGCAACTCTATAATCGTTTGAGCAGTAACACCCAAGTAAGAGATTGTCCATTGACATTCCAATAAATGTTGAAACCAATCAATATATAATTTTGTAACAGGCAATACATTAGAGTTTAATACGCTCAAATCAGTTCCTTTACAACCCGTGATTTTCGATATATATGATAAATTTTTTGTTAATCCGTTTTTATGAAAGAATTTAAAGAAATTATTTTCTTCAGTAAAATACGTATGTGATAATCCGATGGCTGTTGCAAGGTTCAAGTATTTTTTTAAATGCCCTGAAACTTGGGAAGATAATTCGAAAATATTTAGAATCTCAAATTTAGTGTATTCCACCCCTTTACCGTATAGAATTTCAAAAATAGAATCTAACATATTTTGTGGAATCTTGAATGTGTTAACACATTGTGCGGTTTTGTACATTTGGCGACAAAGTTTAATAAATAATGCATGATCATTGGCATTGATTTTTACTTTGATAAAATCGTCACTTAAAAATCCGTAAATAGCTGCCACACCTGTACTGGCACTAAAAGCTGTATTATTTGATGTATTGTAACTAAAGTAGTTGAACAAAAAATTTCTCATATACTCTTCTTCGGCATTACAGAGATTCATAAGATTTGTTACAACCGCATCAACAAGCTGGTCGTGTTTTAAATATTTTAATACTAAATCCGTCCTATCGCAATAATTACTTATGTACTTGGACTCTACAAAACTAATAGAAGGATTTCCGTTATTACTTGGGGAACTTTCAAAGTTATATAGCTTGCCAATAGCTTCTGATACCGGCATAAAAGTATTGAATTTTTCACTGATAAAATCACATATTTTGTTGTTGGTATTATTTTCAGCAAAAACTTTTTCAGGTTTCAGAATAATATCGAGTGCGATGTCCAAATCTGTTTCATCTAAAAATTTTGAAAGATTTCTTCTGAGATCAGTCACTTTTTCATCAGGTACAGCTATGTTTTTTTCAAAAACATAATTTTTATAATTATCTGCATTACCAGCAATTCGGCTATTATTATCTGCTTCTTCTAAGAAATCAGTACCGACAGGAAAAACGGCTTCGTTGTTGGCAATAAAATTTGCTACATTAATGTTGAGTTTGACACGATTACCATCTGTAAATTCAGCATATTTGCTTTGGGCTTTTGTTTTCTTCCTGCCTTTTATATTTTGCATCGTTTGTGCTTCTGTCAAATCTTTATTAAAAGAATCTATCTTTTCTATTACTGCATCAGGGTCATATTCTACGGCTCTGCTTGCATCTAAAAAGCTATCTTTCAAAATTATATCAAAATCACGAGTTCCGTTTATGATTTCCATCGCCACATGCGATTTTACATGCGCAAAAATATCTTGCATATCTTCTTCAGAGTAGTATTTGCCTTTTGATGTCTCGGGATCAGGTATAGCCAATTCACTTTCTAATTGCATACCTACTAATATGGCTCTTAATTTTTTTTCAGGATTGGTTCCGTTGTCCAAGAAAAATTCTTGTAGTGTTTTTCCTGTTCCGGCAGACGACGGTTCTTGAAATCTACAGAAAAGATCAGGATGCTTGCTGATAAAAGTCGTAATTTTTGCTCGATCAGGACTATTAGGAGCACTTGCATTAAAATCACTAAAAATGTATTTCATTGCTTCGTCTATAGTGGGTTTAATCTCTTTTTGTAGATTGTCTGAGATATGTTTTCTGTACAACTGTACTTCTTCCTGCATAAGATTTTTCAAATCTTTCTGCAATTCACAGAGTTGTTCAATTATTTTCTCATCATCCAATGCTATAGTTGTACCTTTGAGTTTTTTGTCACTCATAATATAAGCCAAATCAGCAATACTGAACCCATACACTCTAATTTGATGTACGTAATTAATAAACTTCAACAAATCTCCGGGTTCGGTTAGGGTGAGTAAACCTGAAGCCTGTTTCAAAAAGTAGTATTCTTTTTCTGTAATATTCAAAGATTTACACAGATAGCTTGCTCTAAATATTTGCGATAGACCTCCAATGGCAGGTGTTCCCGTTTTTGAAATATTTTCTCCATCTAAAATAACATTATAAGCATCTTCACTAATTTTTATTCCTGAAATGTATGGTAAAATAGTTGAGATCTCATTGTATTTAAAGTTAGGTGAAAATCCGGTAGTTTTGGTTTTCAAATCTTCAAAATCTTTTTTTAGGCTATAATTTTCCGTCTTTCTGAGGAAAAGATAATCATATAAATGGATATAAGCAGGGTAAGCTCCGAATTTGAAATTACCGACCAATAGTAAAGTCTCTTCCAATTTCAGTTTCAATTGTTCTTTAATCTTCAAAACATTGGCAATTTGAAGAATATGATTTGCATTTGATAGGTTTATTCCTAAATATCTGATTATTAAATCCAATTCGTGTGTTTTAAGGTTCAGCTTTTTGCGTAAACGTTCAAAACGATGCAGACGATCATAAAAGGTTTCATCCGGAGACGGATTACTTGCGCCTACCTTTGTTTTCATGATAAAAGTTCCTTCTAATGTTCCGGGTTTTACCTGGTTGTTATTATCTTTACCCGGTTTGGTATAAACAACATACCTGTCCTCTTCGTTTCCAGGATTAATATAATAAGATGTTACTAAATCTTTAATTTCATCATAAGAAAGCCCTGACAAACCAATCAATTCGTGTACATTTCCCGTCGGAATTTTATTATTGTAATATTCTTGTAATGCAGCGGTTAAAGCTACACCCGTTTTTTGTGTCGTTATGACTTCGACATCATTCAAATTCAACCCCAAAAATTCATATAAACATCTCGCTTCAGTCGTACTTGCTTCAGGAGCATTTTTCATAGTAAAATATTTAATAAAATCTTCTCTGCTGAGCGACATCTGTTTTAAATAGCTCCTGTATTCTTCCAAGTAAAAATAGAAAGGTAGTGTCCATGGGGTTTTAGTGTTTTTAAGATTTGTATTGTAAACACTTTTTATATAATTCAAAGAACTATTTTCAGGATAGGCAATCAAATCTTTGGTTTCCCAATTTGTTTGTAGTTCTTTTAACATATCTTCCAAATTTTTACCGGAAATTCCTGACACCGTTATTTCCAAAATCTCATTTACCAAATCTATATGTGGCATTACGTTATCTGTATTGGAACAGTTGAGCAAAATGTTTTTGATATCGGGTCTCCTTTCGAATAGTGTTTCCAATTTGGTTTCACCATTGGTGCTTTTCTCCAAAAATTGCAATAGATCCATCAAATAAGCTGCAGGACTCAACATGGTTCTGGAATCAGGATATCGAAAATAATCTTGACTACCGAAGAGGTCTTTGATAGTAGGGAGTCCTCCATTTTCTTCATTTCCACCAGTGTAATTATTCCCGGGAATGACAGGAGTGGGTGGAGGAGGAGATAATAAACCCAATTCGTGCATTAGCAATCCGGTTTGAGTAGTAATACTTACGGATTTATTGTAGATACCACCAATATCTCCCGTTGAAGTGCGGGAATTACCTGATATTTTTTCTGTCATCAATTCATGAAATGCAGCTTCCGTATAAGAAGCAATTTGATGTGCTGAAGTAAGATCTAAACTCCACAAAATATCTATTATTTCACTTTTATTTTCTAATGGTGTCAGTTGGAAAAGTTGTTCCGCTTTTTGAAGTTCCGTTTGCAATGTCTCTATGTTTATACCATTGAGTTGCATCCCTCCTTTTGCTATAGTAACTAAAGCATGGTTTTCACCAAACTGAAAATCGGGATTGCTGTTCAAAAATGCTTTAACTGTACTATTCTGAAAACAAGCAACATTGTTGTTGGAAATTTCATATTTTAGATATTGAGAGGGATACTCCTGTTCCAACATTCTGTCAATGTGCTCTACATATTCTTCTGCTGTTGCAAAGGATTCAGGGATAGAAACATTATTTCCATTGATAATTCCCAAAATTTGACCCTTCCCTGCAATTACATCCTCAATTTTTGTCCATCCGTTTTTAGTTGTGAGAATTTTTTCAGCCAATTCGGTGTTCCATTCCGATACGGCAGTAATTCCATCATATAAAACAGCTTTATTGTACTGGGGTTCGGTAAGAATTCCCTCTCCCAACAGATAATCATTGATAGTAACGCATGAGTATTGCAGCTCCGGATTATTCATCCATTCAATAGTACCGGTTACAATACTTTTTTTCTCATTATTTCCATTAATACCAATAGTTACGTACTTTGATACGAAATTAGGTTCTTGGATATACTCTGCAATCATCCCTTCTTTTAAAGCAGATAGTTGAGTATCTATTCCGGTTTTAGGAACATAAATGGTATTGTTGTCTATTGCATTATGAACTTTTTTCAAAAGAGCTTCATCAGTTTTGAATAAAATTGATGTGTAGTCAGCATTTGCATTACCATCTAATAGCGCAAATAGAATCTCTTCATCACAATCGAATTGAGTACTCATGTTTTTTGCATTGACGAGATGTGTAGCTTCATTTACTGATACTCCCATTTTATTACTGATGTACTCTATTTGATTCATAGGAATAGTTTGATTGTTTACTTTGGCTAATTCAGTGAGACTTGGGATTTTTTCAAAAATATTCTTTTGCTTGGCTATAGTGGATAATCCCATGTATGGTTCATCGCCCCATACAAAATCATGTTCAATTTTACTTTTCACATCGTAATATATTTCCGAATAGATGACGGGTGGTTGATTGGGATCACCAGCAATAATTTGTATATCCAAATCTGTTTTAAATTTGGGAATAGCATCGGATGTAGCCACGTCAATCAGATTTTCTTCAAGTGATTGTTCCAAAGTAATAACATAACGTCCGTTAGCATCTGTTACAGTTTCACCTAATATTACTCTTACTCTTGAACTTACTGAATATTTGTTGCATTTAACAGGAATACCATGACACGGTACTCCTCTTGAGGATATTATGCTTCCTGTTATTTCTACAGTAAAGATAAGGTCAGTTAATCTAATATCTACTATAACTTCACTTGTTTTAACATTGGAGAGATCAACTATTTCGCTATTGAAACGTAAATCTGCATACGAAACTTCTACAAAATAGTCTTGTTCTAAATCCAATTCTTTAGGCTCGTATTCAATAATATAACTAAAGTTCTTGAATACCTTGGAAGAGATAATTTTGGCTTTCTCTCGTAAACCTTTAGAGTTTACATAGCATAAATTTACTGCTAATTGTTCCGAGTAGATTTTACTCGAGCTGGCGGTTATAACGCCTGAAATTTTTTTACTCATTGTTTTAATTTTTTAAATTGTTGATTGTTAATACTTATTTTTTGCTCTTGCGCAAGAGTTTTTTTATTTTTTGTTAAAAGATTCTTTTTTTAAGGGTTGCTATTGAGCCAATTATTATGGCAATAAGAGAAATACCGCCTGTCCACAACAACATTTTTTGCCACCATTTCAATTCTTTTTCCATCCACAATACTTTGGTTTCTGTGGTGTTTACAGTAGTGGTTTGGTAGCGGTCTTTAAGTTGCATGAAAATGTTCAAGCTGTCGCAGATGCAATCTGCTATAATGGTGTTATCCACAATACGAATGTTTGCTTTCGCGTTGAGTTTTCCCTGTAAGGTTTCTATCTGTTTAATCAGGATTTGTCCGGCGCTATCGCATTCCAACCATGCTTTTACCATGGCTTGGTCGGGTGGAATGTAAATTGTGGTATCGCGAATTACTTCGATGATTTCTGTTTTGGTTTCGGTAGTTTTTTCTACCGGAACGTAGTGTACGGTTTGGCATGCGCCAAAGAAGACCGTAAGACCGTAAGAGAGTAAGACCGTAAGAATTATGGTTTGGGTTTTGATATTTTTCATTTTGTGCGTGTTATAGTTTTTACGTTTTGTAATTTGCTGTTTAGTTCTGTGATTTCTTCTTTGAACTGTACATTTTGTCTTTCTAAAATTGCCAGTTTTTTACCCATCACTTCGTTTTGAATAAGCAGTTCCACATTTTGTTTTTTTACGGTGAGTACGTCATCAAGTAATTTTGTGTTTTCTGCCACTAATTTGTTAATAGATTCTTGCATGGCATGCAAGAAATCGTTGCTGCGTTTGCGTCTGCCGGCCAACCAACCGGCTAAGGCGGTTAGGGGTGCAACTAATATTCCGATAAGAACTATCCAATCCATGATTCATATTTTATGTTGTATCCGTTTTTTTTAGCTCTAAGAATTTGCCTTCTGTTTCCGATATTTTTATAGGAAACGTGCACCCAATCAGGATTTTTGTCATCACCGAACTCCCAAATCAGTTGATCGAAAAGGAGATTGTTTTTAATAAAGAAAAAAATATCCGCGTTGCTTACTCCGCCCAATATAGCGGCGTTTATATCCATCGCTTCTCCTGTGGTGTGTTGAGAGTTGGTAGAGCCACCCACCAAACTATTTACTTGCTTAGAGCGAAAAAAGGAAGTAATGGCAATGGGTACTTTAAAGTGCGCTCTCACCGGTTCGAAGACTTTTTCAGCAATCAACCGCATCGCTTCCAATTGTTTGGCATCAGGAATGTTTTCTTTTCTGTATTTAATTGCGGTTTGACTGTGTGTTGCCTCCGCATAAGTTACATGTTTGCTAATCGTTTTTGTTTGCATTTTGTTTCAGTTTTAGTTAATAATTCAGAATGTAATTCTATTTGCATATTTATCAAAATAACAACGCTGCAAAAGTAAATATATTTTCATATAAAACAATGATTATCGAAAATAAATTTCATAACAATGGGTGTTTTTATTATTTTTTATTGAAAACAAGTTAATTATAAAGATGTTTTTTTGAATAGGTAATGTCAATAAAATAACGGTATTTATAGCGAAAACGAAAACATATTTATTGGATTTATTTATAAATATATTGAATATCAATTTTTTAACGCGATGTTATATTGTTGATATTTTTTTGAAATATATTGTCTGTAAATTATTTTTTTTCTGTATTTTTGCTTATGGATTTATAGAAATTAGCATAATAAACGCAAATACATTATTTACTAACAAACACGGATATGGAAAATAAAATTTCAACAATTAAAGAAAGAGTGGTTTCACTCATTGAAAATGAAAAAGTTGCAAAAGAAGCGTTCTTTAATAAGATAGGAGTTACCTCTGCCAATTTTAGAGGGAAAGCCAAAGATACTCCTTTAAATTCATCTGCAATAGCCAATATTTATGCCGAATTTCCAAACATTTCGTTGGAATGGTTGCTTACCGGAGTTGGAAAAATGTACAGGAATGTTGAAAATTATGAGCCGCAGGAAACCTCATCAATGGAACAGGGCAGCCGTTCTGCAAGAGACCGCTTTATTCACAGAGACAAAAATGAAGATTATCGCTTAGTGCCTTTGATCACCATAGATATGATAGGAAAGGATATGCTTGTTAATAAGTCGCGGCATAATTTGAAAAAAATACCTTTTTTGGGCGCCGAAGAAAAGGATATCTGTTTTACAATTATAGGCAGCAGCATGCTTCCTACCTACCAGCCCGGAAGTATTGCTTTAGCAAGAGAAGTTGAAAATTGGCGCGATTATTTCGGATATGGAGAAATCTATTGCATTTTATTGACCGACGGCAGAAAAATATTAAGAGAAGTTCGAAAATATGAGGCAAATCCTAAGGATTATATTCTCTGTGTTGCGCATAATGAAACTATTGCAGCAGAAGAATTACCACGTGACCTGATTAGTAGGGTGTGGAAAATTGTTCAAGTATTGCTGCCAGAAAATTGGTAAAAAGAAACGAAAACATTTTTTTCGCTCCAAACAAACTAACAATAACTTGATCATCAAAAAATCCGTTTGTCAAATTAAATTTTACTTTTTTATCAAATGCTGCAAACTCTCATCTTCAGAGATTCGCTTTAACTCATTGGCAACTACCTGTTTCACATCGAATTTAATTTGATTGTAGTTGTGTTCGATTTCTGTGATATATAATCCTTCTCTTGCAATTTACTCACTAACTCAAAAACTATCTGATTTTTAGGCAAAGAAGGTCTTTTGCCTTTAGAGGCAATATCGGAATATGGTTCGCCAAGCGTATTTAGTAATTTGTATCTCTATTAATTCATTCCCTTTTTTCGTAAAAAAGTTTCTTTTATTCGTAAAATAGTTATTACGGCATTTTTTTTAATAAATTTGCAGCCGTTAATCTATATTTAGTTTTAAAAATACTACTATGAAAAAACTTTTATCTTTCCTTTTAGTTGCTTGTTTTTCGACAACTTTACTGGCACAAACCATTGTGTCAACCGAGCCATCCAACCGAAATATGATATTAGAAGAATTTACCGGAAAAGGTTGCCAATACTGCCCTGATGGACATAAGCGCGCTCAACAACTGATGGATGATTATCCGGGTAGAGTTTTTGCCATTAATGTACATCAAGGAAGCTTTGCCGGTGGAACGCCAAATTACAGAACTCCTTATGGAGACGCGTTAGCTACTCAAGCCGGGATGGGGTTATACAATACAGGTTATCCTGCCGGTACGGTAGCCCGCCAACTTTTTGAAGGCATACCCAAAATGGGTTCCTCGCATTTTCTTTATGAGAGAACTCGTTGGTCGCAATGTGTCACTAAAGGGCTTGACGAGCCATCGTGTCTTAATGTTGCTGCAGAAGGAATATTAGACTGGGAAGCACGAAAACTAACCCTTTTAGTAGAAGTGTACTATACCGGAAATGCAGTGAATGAAACCAATAAATTGACGGTGGCTATGTTGCAAAATGAGATTTTAGGACCTCAAAGCGGTGGCTCAACTTGGTATCCTGAAATGATGGAAGGAACTCAATACAGGCATCAGCATATGCTTCGTGATTTTATTACCGGGCAATGGGGTATGGATGTAACGCCTACTACCGAAGGCAGTTTTTGGTCTCATACATTTGAATACGACATCCCGGTTCATTTCAATAACGTTTACACTGCATTATCTAACGTGGATTTTTTAGTATATGTAGCCGAAAATGAAAAAACAATTATTTCAGGCGCCCGTGCCAATATTACTAATATTAACAAATGTTATAGAATTACTCCAACATCAGGAGGTAACGGAACAATCTCGCCAAGTGACCCTCAATTTTTTCTCGAAGGCGAAAGCGCTGAATATACTTTTACGCCTAACCCCGGATTTGAAGTGAGTGGAGTATATGTTGACGAAAAGTCTGTGGGATTAGCAGGTGTTACGAGTTACACATTCCCACCATTGGAAAAAGACCATACCATAAGGGTCATGTTTAAACGCTCACCGGTTGGTATTACGGATATCACCGGAGTTACCATAGGCGTTGAACCAAATCCTGTGACTGATAAACTATATGTCACCGGTATCTATGACAAATTGGAGATTATTTCTGTTTCAGGCCAAGTGCTTGCTACCGCTCACGGAAAACCTTCTATTGATGTAAATCATTTAGCAAAAGGAATCTATTTTGTTAAAATTCAAGTTAATGGACAAACATCTACTTTTAAAGTGGTGAAATAAACGATATAAACTCCGTTTTTTATAAATTTGCAGCCATTAATTATATGTTTATTAAAAAATATATCGCTATGAAAAAACTTTTATCTTTCTTTTTAGTTGCTTGTTTTTCAGCAACTTTGTTTGCACAAACCATTGTGTCAACCGAACCTTCCAATAAGAACGTAATCTTGGAAGAGTACACCGGAACAAACTGTCAATATTGCCCGGACGGGCATAGAATTGCGGCTCAAATTGCAGCTAATAACCCTGGACGTGCATGGGGCATCAATGTACATCAAGGCAGTTTCGCTCCTAATAATCCCGATTATAAAACTGAATGGGGAGATGGTTTGGCCGGACAATACACTATTTCCGGTTATCCCTGTGGAACAGTCAACAGAGGCCCAGCCATGCTCAATAGAGGGCAATGGGCAGGTGCTGCTAATACTATCATTGCCTCAGCCTCGCCTGTTAATGTTGCTGCTCAAGGAACCATTAACTGGGAAACAAGAAAACTAACCCTTTTAGTTGAGGTTTATTACACCGGAAATGCTACTGAAAATACAAATAAATTAAATATAGCGTTGCTACAAAACAATATATTGGGGCCTCAAGTAGGGCTTGGATTTTTTCCTGATATGGTACTTCCAGAACAACCTTTGAGCTCCCGCTATAGGCACATGCACATGCTTCGCGATTTAATTACCGGTCAATGGGGGGTTGACGTAACACCAACTACCATCGGTTCTTTTTGGTCTCATACTTTTGAATATGATATCCCATCACATGTGAGAAACATACCTGTTGAATTAGATGATATTGAAATTCTTGTTTTTGTGGCTGAAAATCAAAAAACAATTATTACGGGAACAGAAGCAACACTTACTTATGTGAATTTACCTGCTACAAATCCAAGATTTACGGAATTAGTTGTACTACCGCCTGCTTGTTCGGATGGGATTTCTGCTTCTGTTAAAATTAAAAATGCAGCAGAAAATCCTATTACCTCTATGGAGTTTTCTTATTCTGTTGCCAGTGGTACGCCTAATACTTATGTATGGAATAACGGAACGATCAACTCTCTTGCAGCTGAAACTATATTTATTCCCATTGAATTTCAACCAAATCAAAGCCAAAACATTAAAATAGATGTAGTGAAAGTCAATAATGAATCGATTACTCCAGTATCTAAGAATATAAATTATAAAAAAGAAGTTTCACAAAACGGCGACATGGAAATGAAATTGATTATTCAATGTGACCAGTATTATAGTGAGACTGCTTTCAAAATATTTAATCCGGATGGAACAATTCTTTTACAGTCTAACTGGTTTGCTCAGGGTGGAGTTAGAGAATTTAATTTTAATCCACCAGCGGAGGGTTGCTATTTAGTTGAAATATTTGATCAATACGGCGACGGAATTACAGGCGGAGGTGATAGAATTAGAATAGTAAACTCTGCTGGAGAAAATATTTACACTCATAATGGTCAATTTGGCGCTATGCTTAAAATAGCCGTACCTGTAGGCAATCCTCTGCCTCCACCTACATTTATAATTACAGCAACGGCTGGAGAAAATGGTATTATCTCTCCGGCAGGTGAAGAAGAATATTTGGAAGGCGAAAGCGCTACTTATACTTTTACTCCTGACCTTAACTATGAAGTAGAAGAAGTATATATTGACGGTGAACCTATGGGATTGGAAAAAGTTACCGAATACGTATTCACAGCTGTGGATAAAGACTATACTATTCATGTAATTTTTAGAGAAATCATTGGCATTAAAGAAGTAAACAAAGCTGCCGTTTCCGTTGCTCCAAATCCTGTAAAAGATAAATTATATGTAACAGGCGTTTATGATAAATTGGAGATTATTTCTATTGCCGGGCAAGTGCTCACGACTGTTTACAATCAACCCACTGTTGATGTAAACCACTTAGCAAAAGGAATCTATTTTGTTAAAATTCAAACTAACGGACAAATAAACACTTTTAAAATAGTAAAATAATATGAAAAAATTGATCATCTTATTATTTGTGGGGTTATTCCTGTCAAGTTTCGCTCAGAAACTCCAACTTACCGATGTCGAAGGAAATCCTTATACTAATGGACAAACCATTATCGCAACGATCACTGAACATGATCTGCATCCTATTACAGAGGCTTTTCATTTGGATATTTTTGTGAAAAATATTACGGAAAACAGCTTATTGGTAAATACAGTAAGCACTGCCACTCAATTAGTTGATGGCATGATAGCTGAAGTATGTTTCGGCGACGGCTGCTATAGTGGTGAGATCGTTGCCATTGATTGGGAAATTGAAGGAGGAGGTAGCGCACTTTATGCAGTGCATTTAGTTACCAATGAAAATTTTGGATTGAGCAAATTCAAATTTGAATTTACGGCAGAGGGCGAAACCATAACGCTTTATGCTATTATAGATATGTGTGGCGTAGGGGTTAAAAAGCATAACAATGCAAACGTATCGCTTTCGGCGTTTCCGAATCCGGCTCCTGCCAACTCAAAAATTAATGTATCTTATACACTTGCCGATAAAAATGACAACCGTTTGGTCATTAGAAATATTTTGGGCGCTGAGGTAATGAACATTCCGTTAAATCCTTACGAAAATAATATTTCTATAGATGCTTCAAATTTAAAATCAGGCGTTTACTTTTATGCTATTGAAAATAGAAACCAAATCTCTATTGCAAGAAAACTGATCGTTAAATAGTACCGGCTATTGAATACGAATAATACTATTACGCTTGGCTTACTCATAGCGCTATTGCTGATAGCGCTATCTTTTGTATTATACAAAAGGAAATTATTGTTAATGTTGCGCGCCCTGTTTTCAACGCGCTATCTTCAACAATTGCTCCGTGAAGGGAAATCAGTAAATGAATACACTTCTGTTTATTCTATTCTGCTCTGTTTCTTTGTTTTTCCTTGCTTGGTTTTAGTTCTTTTTCATTTTTATCCTCCCAAACTGTTAGCAGCATATTCCCCGCTTGCACTTTATGGGATGGCGTGTGGAGGAGTGGTAGTATGGTTTTTAATATCTCAGTTTTTTTTATGGTACGTTACCACTGTTTTTAATTCTCAAGAACAAAGGTATTTATACACAATCCTTAAAACTATATACCGCTTTTATCATGCCTTATTATTAGTATGTATTATTCCTATAGTGTGGTACACTTATACACCTAAATTAATTTTCTTCATTTATATTCCTTTTTCCATCATCATACTTTTTGCATTTTTTATTCGTTTTTCACAGAGTATGAACATTGCAAATCGTATTCAATTTTTTATATACTTTTGCAGCCTCGAAATCCTACCTTATTTACTGCTTATTAAACTTCTCATTATTAGCTTATAACCTCAAAATAATTCTTGTCATTTTTCTGCCAATGAAGATTAAAAACATCCTTGTTTCTCAAATTGCCCCGGCTGATTTTGAAAAATCACCTTATGCCGACTTAAAACGGAAGTATTGTGTTTCTTTTGACTTCTACAAGTTTTTTAAGATCCACAGCATTTCAGGTATTGATTTTCGCAAATCGAAAATCAACATTTTAGATCACACGGCAGTCGTTTTTTCAAGTACGACTACTATTGATCAATTTTTTATGTTGTTAAAAGACTTGCGCATAGAGATGCCCGACGAGATGAAATATTATTGCATGACCGATATGGCGGCGCATTATCTTCAAAAATATATTCCCTATCGTAAGCGCAAAATCTTTTTCGGGAAAAACAATAACCCATCCAGTGTTTTTGATTTATTGTTGAAAAACAAAACACACAACTACTTGATTCCTTGCGGAGCAGATTCGATGGGCACTCAATTTGCCGAATTTTTTGATAAACACAACATAAAATATACGCAAGCGGTTTGTTTTACTACCGAGCCGGCAGATTTAAAAAATGATGTTGATTTGTCGAAATATGACATGGTTGTTTTCTTCAGTCCGGTAGGCGTTGCTTCTTTAAAAACCAATTTTCCAAACTTTATTCAAGGCGAATTGGCTTTTGGCGCCATGGGCGCGGCAGCCGTTGAGGCAGTAAAAGAAGCAGGTTGGACATTGCACGTGGAAGCGCCTACAAAACAATATCCCACCATTACTGCTGCCCTTGACGTTTTCTTAAAAGAATATGCCACACGTCGCAGATAAAAAATTGAAAAACACCTTTCGAAAGCACGATAGACTAAAATCTTCGTTAGAAATAGAAACGTTATATCGTGAAAATCAATTTGTAGTATCTTATCCGATAAAGTGCTATTATTCATTTTCTGAAGTAACTGAAAATAAACACGCTATGCGTGCCGCTTTTGCAGTTTCCAAAAGAACGTTCAAAAAAGCAGTAGAAAGAAATACTTTAAAACGCAGAATGCGGGAAGCATACCGGTTGCATTACAAAAAGATGTTTGAAGCATTTATGAATCAGAAAGATAAGCAATTGAAACTCTTTTTTATTTATATTGGGAAAGAAATGATGGATTTTGGAGTCATTGAGAAGAGTATATTGATCATTTTGAAAAGCACGCAGATGACGCAGATTTAAAAGAAAAACGCAGATTTTTTTTAAAATCTGCGTTATCTGTATGCCAAGTGATTCCGACTGGGATCGAACCAGTAACCTACTGCTTAGAAGGCAGTTGCTCTATCCATTGAGCTACGGAACCTTGCTTTGGTCGGGATGACAAGATTCGAACTTGCGGCCTCTTCGTCCCGAACGAAGCGCGCTACCGGGCTGCGCTACATCCCGCCTCGAAAAAGGAGCGCAAAAATATATTTTTTTGGGTAACAAAAGTGATTTTTGTATTTTCGCCAAAGAATTCAGCACAGAGACTCTGTGAAGTTTTGTGATTTCTGTGTCTTTGTGCTGAAAAAATCAAAAACAAATGAAAAATAGCTTAACAAACTCCTTTTATAAACACATTGCACAGACTTCCGATGCTCCAATTGCGATTGAAGTAGAACGTGCCGAAGGCATTTACTTTTATGACACAGCAGGAAAAAAATATTTAGATCTCATTTCCGGTATTGCAGTTTGTAATATGGGACACTCGCATCCCGCGATTATCGATGCGGTAAAAGCGCAATTAGGTAAGTATATGCATGTAATGGCGTATGGCGAATTGGTGCAACAACCACAGGTGATGCTTGCAGAGAAACTTTGTGCCTGTTTACCGGCTTCGCTAAACTCAGTGTTCTTTGTTAATTCCGGCTCCGAAGCGGTGGAAGGAGCTTTAAAATTAGCTAAACGTTACACTGGTCACACTGAATTGATCCATTTTGAAAATGCGTACCACGGAAGTTCACACGGCGCAATGAGCATGATGGGAAATGAAACATATAAGGCTGCTTTTCAGCCGCTTTTACCTAATACCAAAGCGATTCGTTTCGGAGTGGAAGAAGATTTGCAGGAAATTACGGATAAAACCGTTGCCATTATCGTGGAACTCATTCAAGGAGAAGCCGGTGTGCGCATGGCATCCGCTGAATATTGGCAAAAACTAAAACAACGTTGTGAACAAACAAACACTTTACTTATTGCAGATGAAATTCAAACAGGGCTCGGACGCACCGGAAAACTTTTTGCCTTTGAGCACTATAATATAACTCCCGATATTTTGCTTTTAGGAAAAGCTTTTGGAGGCGGTATGCCGTTGGGAGCGTTTATTGCAGACAAAAAGATGATGAACGTGCTTACACACAATCCTGTATTAGGACATATTACCACATTTGGCGGACATCCGGTATGTTGTGTGGCAGCATTAGCGCATCTTACATTAATAACAGAAAATAAAGTGTGGGAAAATGCAGAAGTTATGGGCAAAAAATTGGAACCCATTCTTTGGAAAATTCCTTACGTAAAAGAGATTCGTAGAAAAGGGCTCATGATTGCTGTTGATTTTCATAATGCGGAAATCAACTTTAAAACCTTGCATTCATTTTTGGAAAAAGGGCTCTTTTCCGATTGGTTTCTGTGGTGTGATACTGCGTTGCGCGTTGCGCCACCAGTTATTTTGAGTGAAGAACATTTAAAAGAAATTGAAATAAAACTTTGATTTACGGAATTCTTCTCTGTGTCTCTTCTGTGTGACTCCGTGTAATTTTATTTTTTTTCACAGAGAACCACAGAGGAGACACAGAGAACCACAGAGTTAAAGATAAATCTATATTTTTGCAAACTTTTAGAAAACAGAAATTATGCTACTTGAAAATATCAGAGATATCGGCATCATGGCGCATATAGATGCAGGAAAAACCACTACGACTGAGCGCATTTTGTTTTATACCGGAAAAAATTACAAAATTGGCGAAGTGGATGAAGGTACAGCCACTATGGATTGGATGGTGCAGGAGCAGGAGCGTGGCATTACCATTACCAGCGCCGCCACGACTGTGTATTGGAAACATCATGCCGAAGAGTTTAAAATCAATATCATTGATACGCCCGGGCATGTGGATTTTACGGTGGAAGTGGAGCGCTCGCTTCGTATTTTGGACGGCGCCGTAGCTATTTTTTGCGCGGTGGGTGGTGTAGAACCTCAATCGGAAACCGTGTGGCGCCAAGCCAATAAGTATCATGTTCCCAGAATTTGCTACATCAATAAAATGGACCGTTCCGGCGCCGACTTCCTCAGAACATTACAAGATATTAAAGAGAAATTGAAAGCACATCCGCTTGCCATTCAATTACCTATAGGTGCGGAAGATCATTTCACAGGATTGGTGGATCTTATTGAAATGAAAGCTTACGAATGGGAGGAAGAGGAGCAAGGCATTGCTTATCATGAAGTTCCAATTCCTGAAGATATGCATGAGGAGGTGGCGGAATATCGCAAACTTTTGTTAGAAACATTAGCCGAATTTGATGAAGAATTAATGATTAAATATTTTGAAGATCAAGATGCTATAACGCCTCAAGATTTAATTCTCATACTAAGGAAAGCTACTATTGAGCAGAAAGTGAATCCGGTGTTATGCGGTTCGTCGTTTAAAAACAAAGGTGTGCAACGTCTCATTGATGCTGTAATCATGTATTTGCCCTCTCCTTTAGATATGCCTGCTGTAGTGGGAGTTAACCCAAAAACAGGTGCAGAAGAACAGCGTGTCATGGATGAAAAAGCACCGTTTGCTGCATTGGCATTCAAAATTGCTACCGATCCGTTTGTGGGTAAACTTACTTTTATCAAAGTGTATTCCGGAAAACTCAACGCCGGCGAAACGGTATATAATGTGCATACCGAAAAGCGCGAGCGCGTTGCCAAAATTTTGGAAATGCACTCGAACAAACAAACACAATTAGAGTCGGTTACAGCCGGGAATATTGTGGCATTGGTAGGAATGAAAGAGATTAAAACCGGCGATACCTTATGTGATGAGAAAAATCCTGTTTCATTGGAGAATATTATTTTTCCCGAACCGGTGATTCAAATTGCGATTGAGCCGAAAACGAAAGATGATGAGGATAAACTGATGTCCTCGTTGGCAAAATTGTCGGAGGAAGATCCTACTTTTGTGGTGCAGCAAAATGAAGAATCGGGGCAACTGCTCATTAGCGGTATGGGCGAGCTTCATTTGGAAATTTTGTTAGACCGCCTGAAACGCGAATTTAACGTACAATGCAACCACGGGAAACCACGTGTAGCGTATAAAGAAGCTATTTTAGATGAAATTTTTCATACAGAAACTTACAAACGCCAAACCGGTGGAAAAGGTTCTTTCGCCTCGATGAAGTTTGTGATTTCTCCCACCGACCTTTCGCAAAAAGGCTTTAGCTTAGATAATCAAATTAAAGGAGCAGCTATTCCGCAAGAATATGTGAAAGGCGCAGAAAAAGGTTTCAAAATAGCGATGCAGAATGGTAAATATGGTTTTGCACTGGAATCGTTGCATGTAATTTTGTTAGATGGAAGTACACACACGGTAGATTCCGATGCGCTGTCATTTGAAATTTGCGCCAAAATCGGTTTCAGAGAAGCCATACGAAATTCGCATGTATCTATTTTAGAGCCAATTATGAAAGTTGAAGTGATTACGCCCGATGAATATATGGGCAATGTTTCCGCCGATCTGAACCGTAGAAGAGCAGTGGTAGAACAGGTAGAAGCCAAGATCGGATTTCAAGTCATTAAAGCGCAAGTACCTTTAGCCGAAATGTTTGGCTATGTTACGGGATTACGCTCTATCAGCTCAGGAAGAGCCAATTACAGTATGGAATTTCTTCGCTATGCGCGTGTGCCCGCCGATGTTGAACAGGATATCTTGCAAAAAGGAAGATTTGCATTGTTGTAAAACACAATAATCATGACCATTACGATAGATAAAAAATCGGGATTTTGTTTTGGTGTGATCCATGCTATTAAAACCGCCGAACAATATTTACAGCAACATCATAGCTTGTATTGTTTGGGCGATATTGTGCATAACAACGAAGAAGTGGGTCGTTTAACCGATTTAGGATTGAAAATTATTACACCGGAGCAATTTAAAAATCTGCATAATACAACGGTATTAATCAGGGCGCACGGGGAACCGCCGGTTACTTATCAAATTGCTAAAGAAAACAACATTACTTTGATTGACGCCACTTGCCAAGTGGTGGCTCAGCTTCAACAAAAAATAAAAATAGAAGTAGAGCAACATCCTGACATACAAATTCTTATTGTGGGAAAAACCGGACATGCAGAAGTAGAAGGATTGTTAGGACAAACGCGACAAAATGGACAAGTGATTTCTTCCATACAAGATTTGGAGTATATTGATTATTCAAAACCGGCAAAATTGTATGCCCAAACCACACAAAATGTAGAAAAATACGAAGAAATTGCAGAAAAAATACATGAAAATTACCAAAAAAGAGGAAACGAACATTTGATTGAAATTTATAATACTATTTGTAAACGTGTGAGCAACAGAGCTAATGAAATTGAAGATTTTGCATCCCAATTTGATGCCGTTTTATTTGTTTCCGATGAAAAAAGCTCGAATGGACTTTTCCTTTACGAAGTCTGCAAAAATAAAAATCCGAATACTTACTTCATTTCTTCTGAAAACCAATTACAATGCATTGACTTTAAAGATTGTAAAGCCATTGGAATTTGCGGTGCGACCTCTACGCCAATATGGTTAATGGAAAAGATTATGATGTTAATAAAATTTCTGTAAACCTCTGTGCCATCCATGTCTTTGTGCTGAGTATTTTTTCAACACAGAGTTCACAGAGAAAACACAAAGAACCACATAGGATATACTTTCCTATAAAAAAATACGTTTTCTGAAAACTTTAAACATTAAATCATAATTAACAATGAAACGATTTATCTTTTTATCTCTTTCATTTTTAAGCATCTTTTTTTTGAATGCCCAAACGAAAGATGAATTTGCGGCAGTTCGAAGAGGAAACAGCGCTTATCAGCAAGCGGAGAGATTGCGCACTGAAGCCATGCAACTCATTGAAAAAGGCGGAGAAGTAAATACAAGATTAGCCAAGCAAAAATTAGAAGAAGCGACGAAACTGTATCAGGACGCCGAAATTTCTTACCGGAAAGGAATGGCAACCACTAAGAATTTTTCGAAAGCTAATTATAACTTAGCCAATAGTTTATATCGTCAAGAAAAATATGAAGATGCCGGCAATTCTTACAAATATGTGGCAGAGCAAAAAGAGAACGATAAATCGCTTCGCGCAAAAGCATATCATAATTATGGCAATTCATTATTTAATCAGGAAAAGTACAAAGAGAGCATTGATGCTTACAAAAGTGCGTTGAAGTTGAATCCGAAAGATTTGGATACCAAATATAATTTGGAATATGCGCGCAAAAAAATGATACAACAGCAACAACAGCAAAATCAAGATAATAAGGACGATAAAGACGACAAGGATAATAAAGATAATAAGGATCAACAGCAACAGAATCAAGATAATAAGGAGGATCAGAATAAGGATAAAGATAAGCAGCAGGATAATAAACAGGATCAAAAAGACAAACAATATCAGCAGCAACAGCAAAGACAGCAACAGCAACAAGATAAGCGTCAGTTGGATGCTTTACAGCAAAATGAACGCCAAACCCAAAAGAAAGTAACGGAAGAGGAAATGAAAAAAGGAGGAAAATCGAAGCAGGAGAAAGATTGGTAGAATTTTTAAAAGATATTCCTTACTTCACAATAATTTCATCAATAAAAATAAATGCCGGATACCCTGCGCCGAGATGCCATTCAGGTAAGTTGCCGTAATTGATGGCTTTTACTTTTACAAAGCGGGTGGTTGTATCTTTTTTTATCATAAAATCGTCTATCATCGGAGTGTAGTCATCATCGCGATGAGGATTCACAAAAACGCCATAAGGTACGTAATGAATGCCATCCGTAGAGGTTTCTATGCTCATGGATTTCGGGAAGAAAATCCAGGAACGAATATCTTGCAAAAATCCGGCGCCAATTTCGTTTACTTCTTGCACCGATTCCAAATCCACAATAGCTTCAAAATCTTGTGCCTGATAGCCTTGCCAACCGCCCAATCTAAAATTTACATTTCCACGAATATAGTCTATTAATCCCTCATCGCCATCTGCCGTATATTGCGAGCTGTATTTCGATAAAATTTGTATGGATTTGTCTTTTTGGAATTTGTAATAATTGGCTTCTGCAATATTGCTATAACCGGTTTCAAGATTCCATGCCACCGCTGCGAAGGCTGTGCTTTTATCAATAACGATAGGTTGTGTGTATTCAGAAGAGTTTTTTGTAGGGATGGAGCCATCGGTAGTATAAAATATCTTTTCGGTAAGAGGCGAAGATTGATTAGATGATGGGATATCCCCTTCGAATTTTGAAGGGGTGCCCGAAGGGCGGGGTAGTTTATATGGGGTCGTAGAGAAATTGGAAATCAAAATTTCTGCACTTCCCTTAAACGACCTTTGCATCGGAGCAAAAACAGGAACAATGGTAAGTGTTGGTTCCACTTTGTTTTCCGGACGGTCTTTGAGCTCAACTCCAAATTTCAAATTGGGTTGGTCACCCATTACAAACTCAATCGTTCCTCCATCTTTAATATCATCATAAGTGATATATGATTTTGAGTATGTTTTACCGTTTAATTTAACGGATTGAATATAAATATTTCTATCTGATTGATTGTGTGCGATGATGATAAATTGCTTGCCATTTTCCAAATTCATGGTTACTTTATCAAAAATAGGTGATCCGAAAATATATTTGTTGTTGCCCGGACACACTGGATAAAATCCCATGGCGCTAAACACGTACCATGCCGACATTTGCCCGCAATCCTCGTTGCCACATAAACCATCCGGTGCAGAAGTGTAGAGTTCATTCATAATTTTGCGAGTCAGTTCTTGCGTTTTCCAGGGCTTTCCCACATAGTTGTACAAATAGGCGGCATGGTGGCTGGGCTCATTGCCATGCGCGTATTGTCCAATCAATCCGGTAACATCCACTTGATGACGTCCGCTCAGTCTGACTGTGGTATAGAACAACGAATCTAAAAACTGCTCTACCACACCATCACCGCCGCGCAACGCAATGTAGTTGGTAAAATCGTGCGGAATGTAAGTAGAATATTGCCAAGAGTTTCCTTCGGTAAAATGGTTATTTACTTCCGTGGGGTCGAATGGTACTAACCAAGCTCCATTATGTTTGGGACGCATAAAACCGTCGGGGTCAAGAATATTCTTATAGTATTGACAGCGCTGGTGATATTCCCGGTATACTTTTTCATTGCCGATGGCTTTGGCAAATTGAGCAATGCACCAATCATCATAAGCATACTCCAATGTTTTGGATACGGATTCATGTTCTAAATGAGCAGGAACATAGCCATATTTCGCATATTCGAGACGTCCCAGTTTGTTTAGCGTAGCACTATGAACCATAGCTTCCAGCATTTTTTCTTTGTCGTAATTACCGATTCCTTTTACAAATGCATCGTAAATTACAGGTACAGAGTGGTATCCTATCATACACCAGGTTTCAAAGCCTGCCAATTCCCAAATAGGTAACATGCCGCCTTGTTCATAATGTTTCATAAAAGTGTACAAAAAGTCTTCAGTGCGCTCACGGTCAATTAAATTTAACAAAGGATGCAACGCTCTGTAGGTGTCCCATAATGAAAATACGGTATAAACATTGCGTCCTTTTGTCACCTTATGAATCTTATGATCTAAACCTAAATAAGTCCCATCCACATCAGTAAATAAGTTAGGAGCGGTAAAAGCATGATATAAAGCAGTATAGAATATTTTCTTAAGCTCAATATCCTCTGTTTCTACTGCAATTTTCTTTAATTCTTTATTCCATACATTATATGCCTCATTTTTAACACGGTCAAAATTAAAATCTTTCACTTCAATATGATTTTTGAAAGCGGCATTTGGTTCTTCGGTGTTTGCAGAAATAGCTACTTTAGCTACTATTTCTTTAACATCATCGGCAAAATAAATCAAGGCTTTACAATTATTACCCTCAATTTTGGTTGCATGATTAACCAATGTATCATTCAAATACAATTCTACTTTACGAACCGGTTTAGAAAACAATATAGAAAACGCCAGCTTTTGGTCTTCGTTCCAGGCTCTGGAGTTACGAATTCCATGAATCGAATTTGTTTCGGCATCATAGCTAATCATACTGTATAAAACTATATCCCGGTGTTTTAAATCCAAAATAATTCCTTTTTCAACAGGGGGTTCAGGATAAGTATAACGGTGAAGCCCAACCCTTTTAGAGGTTGTTAACTCAACATGAATATTATCTTTATCCAATAACACGGAGTAGTAACCGGGGATTGCTTTTTCATTGTTATGTGAAAACTCACTGGCATATTCGGTATTTATCACTGATCCCTTGCCTGTAAAAGGCATCATTAGGACATCGCCATAATCAGAGCAACCTGTGCCGCTTAGGTGCGTATGAGAAAAACCGTAAACAATACTATCGGAATAGTGGTATGCAGAGCAACCGTCCCAGCCGTCTAATCGAGTGTCAGGACTGAGTTGGATCATTCCAAAAGGAACAATGGCTCCGGGGAAAGTATGCCCGTGAAAATCGGTTCCAACAAAAGGATCTGCGTATTTTGCAAAATCCTGCTGCGCTTCGACGTTAATATTGCAAAATAATAAGCTGAGTAGAATAATTAAATTTAAAGGTGTTTTCATAAACTCGAATGTATTTTCTTAGACGGCAAAAATACACCTTACAAGTTATAATCGTTGTGTGTGATGAATACAGAAAGCAAACGATGAATGAAAGTAATTTTTTGTATCAAAGTGAAAAAAAAATTTATTCGAGAAGTTCTTTGTTCTCCTTAATAAAATTTTCAATTTCACCGGTTTCTATCAGATTATCAACAAATACAGGTGCAGGCACGGGAACTATCTTAAATGTTAGCTCTGTAGTTGATTGAAGATCTATATTATACTTGTTTGCATTGGCAGCATTTACCGGAGTAGCGTAGGTCAATCTTTTAGTAAGCAGTGATTTTAAGGGGAGAGCTTTAATCGGTGTTATCGGCGAACTTGGAATATCCTGAACGTCCTCGCCTTTCATGTTTAGCGTAATCTTTGTTGTAACCGTAGTTTCTGGAAGAACGTAGAAAGTAGGCCTGTACCCTATCTCTTTTAACGCTTTGCATGCCGGATCCTCTTTTTCACCTTGTTTAAGATTTCTGTACAATTCCATTGTTAGTTTAAGTGAGCCGGCATCTAATGCTGCCTGTGCTTCTCCAACACCTTTGCCTATGGAGGCAATTAGTTCTCCTAAAGGAGTTACCACTAAATCATTGTGTAAATTATTAGCCATAATATTTAATTTTTGTTAGTATTATTAATTAGAATTATTTTTTTGCAAAAACAACAGTTATTACTTCTCCTCTATTTACATAGGTTCCTGCCTCTACAGATTGTTTTATGGCTTGCCCGGTTGCAATATCTTCAGTATAAAAATATTGATAAATAGAATCCAGTTTAAGACCAATGGATAAGAGTAACTGACTGCAAGCGGTTTCTGTTAATCCAATTAAATTGGGCATTCCTACGGCATTAGGATTTGTATTCATGTATTCCGGTTCTATTGGTTTTTCCTGCTCTATTCCGGTTAAAAAGTTTGCAAGATAAGCGGGCACCCCAACAAGAACAGCATTATCAATAGCGTCTATCGGCAGTTTCTTAATATCAGATTTATCAACTACTATGATTTCTCCAAAATCAACGGTAGTAGTTATGGTAGAAATTTTTGAGACTATTTTTTCGACTGAAAAAACACCTCCATAGTGATACGCTTTAGGCAATTTTTCATTTAAACTAAGGTTGTTTGCTAATCTAAACAGTGGCATTACCGGAAAGAAATCAGCATCACATCTGTAATTTAAAGAAAATACTCCCTCTTTTATAGCGCTTGTACCAACAGTTACCCATTTTTCCTCAGTGTAATCGTAATACTGCACTGCAACAACCGAATCTTCAATTTCACTATTATTTTTACCTTTCAAAACAGATTTAAAAGTATAAATCGCTCCTACCTTGATTTTTTCAATAATCCCTCCGGTCGGTAATTCAATTTTCGTTTCAAGATCTTTTAGGTTTGTAACCTGTGTTATCTTTTTATCGGTTAATATATCAGTAATTTGTTTTGCCATTTCTTTAAATATTAATTATATTGATATTGATTTTGCGATTACACCGGAATTGACTCTAATTACAATAGTATAATCTGTTTTTTTTACCAAAACTGTAGTTTCGGCGTATCCTTCTTCATTTGTATATTCTTCTTGTGAAGTAAATTGGGGAGCTACTAATTTAAAATCTTTAGTAATTTTCTTAGCATTATATAAGCTAATAATGGTATCGCGGTTAAGTAAATAGGATGTATCTTCATCAAAGTTAAATTCAACACGTTGATATGCAAGTCTTTCTCCAGCAGTATTCATTAAATGGACTTTAATTATAAATACATTATTTGTGCTATCTTTTTTACATTTTTCCTTACAGCTGGCACAACTTTTCTCTTTCTTACATTCTTCGTAAGAAACATTTAAAATTGTTTGAGGTAATCCATCGTTTGGCAAAACGGCAACAAACCTGCCGGAAATAGTGGTTATGGATTCCCCGTCTTTATCATTTTCAACAGCATCTTCATCCGGATTTCCTTCTGTAAGAGGGATTAGACCCTTTTTTAAAATCGGTTTAATTTCTTCAACTTTAGGGGTAACGCTTTTTGTAGCAGCAGGAAGATTAAACAGTATTCTATTTGTATTAATTTTTGAAACATTAAGGGCTGCCTTTTCAAGTCGAAAGGGTAGATTTGACTCAATACTTGGATCACCCGTTTCCTGCTCATTCATCTTTGTATCAAGATCGAATTTTGCCGAGAGCACAATATTAAAGTCAAGATAGGGCAATTGATAGATAGTATTGGGTCTTCCAAAACTATCATAGGGAGGCATGTTGTTTAGTTGTTGTTGCGCCTGAGATAAACTGTCGGCAATGGAAACTAAAATGTCTTGTAGTGCAAGTGGTGTACTCATATTTTATTGATTATATTTATCTTTTTCTTTTAATTTTTCTTTTCTTCTTTCATTTCGGCTTTCTTCTCTTTTCTCCTCTTTTCGTATCTCTTTAAGCATTTCTAGCCGCAACCATTTTTTTTCCTCTTTTTTATCTTCAATTTTCTGATGTTCTTTGCGAATTAATTTCGTTTCAAGTAGTTTAGAGTTATTTCCAAAATTGGGCTTTTCTTTTTTTTGTATTAACGTATCGGTTCTTGTATAATTTTTTTTTGGTTTAATTTTAACTCGTCTACTAAGGTTTTCTTTCTCGCGTTGAGGTTTAATCCTTACCTTCTCTACTAAGGGTTTAATTTTAACTTTTTCTTTTTCTTTTTTTGGTTTTATTTTACTAAGGATTTCCTTTCTACTAAGGATTTCTTTTTCGTGTTTTTTCTCTAGTTCCTTTTTTGCTCTTGGTTCTCTTTTTACTAAGGGTTTTATTTTAACTCGTCTACTAAGGTTTTCTTTCTCGCGTTTTTTCTCTACTTTCTTTTTTGGTTTTGATTCTCTTTCTACTATGGGCTTTATTTTAACCTTTTCTTTTTCCGTTTTAGTTTTTACTTTCTCTACTAAGGGTTTAATTCTTACTCTCTCCCTTTCTGGTTTAATTTTAATCCGCTCTTTTTCTTTCCTTTTTTTTAATTCTTTTTGGGCAAGCCATTTTTTTTCCTCTTTCTTTCTTTGAGCAAAACTTGGGATTTCGCTCAGGTATTTTTTATCATTAGCTTCATCGGGGTTTGGCGAAATTATCTCTTGTAGTTGATTTTCCAGTTCTTCTCGCTCTTTTATTAGTTTTTGTAATGAACTATGCTGTTGGAGGATCGTTTCGAAGTTTAGATTAGGGCTTATTGGGTCGCCAAGCCCATAATCTTCAACTTCTTGTTTTTGAGTTAATTTTTTCCAACTTTTAGCCATTTGTACCCTGCTCTGTTCTATTTACCGTTAATTCTCTCAATCGTTGTTCAAAAACGGCAGGAGCGGGCACAGTAACCAATTTTGTACGAAAATAGGAGCTTCCCTCCACCGAATACTGGTACTTTTGAGAATAACCTGCACTAACTGATGCGGCAACCATTCCAAATGGAGCTCTAAAAGACGTTTTCATTGAGGCATGTGCCTCAGATTCTTCTTTCATGGAAATTGCTATTTTCACTTCGATATAGGTATCTGAAAATTGATAGAATGTTGGCGTAAACCCAAGCGCCAACAAACTGTAGCTTTCTCCGCTCTCCTGCAATTTTATAAAAGCGGTTTCATCTTTTTTCACATTTCCTTTGCTATCTACCTCGTATCCCGCTAACATTTGCGCAATACGCACCGACATTTTGTCTAAAGCGTATTGCGCTTCAGCTACCCCTATTCCCAACGATTGAATCATTTGCGGAAAAGGAACATTTAATAAATCTTTTCCTATATTATTCATAATTGCTTAACTAAATAATATTATTAACTTGCAGGAGGAGTTGCTGCACCTTCTGAAGATGTCGGGTTGTTAAGAGCTCCTTCTTCTTTGGCTATTTCCATAAGTGCACGAATGCGTTCTTCCAAAATCGCTGGCGGTGGAATGGGAACTAACTTGGTGCGTAACAAACTTGAACCCTCAGAAGAGTAATTAAATTTTTGAGAGTAGCTACCATTTACTTGAGATGTCTTAACACTTCCTCTGCCCCAACCGAGTCTTGCAGATTTGTTTTTTTCTTCTTCGGTCTCAGTATTTGTTGTTTCGCTTGTATAAGTGATTGTAATTTTTACTTCAATTATAGTATCTACAAATTGATAAAAAGTTGGAGTAAAACCAAGTTCAAGCATGGATACTCTGGTAGGCATATAAATAAAGTTATTCTCCGAAATATTACCTTTCTTCTTTATAGTTGTATGATACCTTGTAACTTTCCTGAATTCTTTCGGAGCAATAGTCTCGCATAAGTAGTACTCATCAGTGCCTTTTTCTGTTACTTTATAGATTTGTCCTGCCTTAACAGTTGCTTTGGTAAGGGCATCATAACTTGTATAGAATGTCTTATCCAAGTTAATCTCTTCATAATTGTCAATACCTAAACCTTGCCTTACTCTGGCTCTGTATTCAATATCGTCGGTTGTGTTATGAATTTCGATAGCATCGGCAAGTTTTAGCTTTTCTTTTCCAAAATACACCCTGCTATCCTCAAAAGTAACCTCCCCTTTACTGTTCTCAATTTGTTGTAACCCACCAAGCATTTGGGCAACTCTAATTGAATTGGAATCCAATTCTAATTGCGCATCGGCAATAGCAAAAGCCATTTCTCTAATCATTTTTCCCATGGGAACATTTAGCAATTCCTGCCCTATGTTAGGTTTTTTTTCAGGAATTCCTTTTTGTTTCTGAAATAAATACATAATACTCATAATTTTAAAATTTAATGATTAATAATTGTGTTTAATTGTTGGTTTTTTTTAAAAGATTCATAAAATTCTCGGGAGGAGGCAGTGAGACCATTTTCACTGAGATAGAGGAAGAGCCTTCCGCCGATTGTTCAAATTTTCGGGCATAAGAGGCATTCACTGCAACGGAAACCATTTGAACATTAACTCCCACAGATGCGCCAAAAGAGAAACTTTCGGTTTCGGATAATGAAAATTCTATTTTGGCATCAAATTTGGCTTCTGTAAAAGCATAGAAAGTAGGAGTAAATCCTAATGCAATAAGATTGTACTTTTCTTTCCCAATTTCTACTTCAACATCCACCATATCTTTTAGCAGTTTAATAGAATTGAGGTCTAATTGTTTTTGCGCATTAGCCACTGCAATTCCCATTTTTTCAATCATGAGATATAATGGGGTATTGCTGAGCGAATTTGTAATTGTTTCTATCGCACTCATAACGGTCTATTTTATTTGTGAAAGAACAAATGCTTTAAATTCGTCGGGAGGAGGAATAGATATCATTTTGGCAGACATAAAGGCATTCCCTTCCATGCTCATTTCAAACTGGCGAGAGTACCTCACATCTATACTTGCCCCTATAGCAAAAGTGCTTTTCGAATCTTTCTGTTCCGGACTCTCCGCTTTAAGTTTTGAAGAGGTAGAGAAATCTTCCGTAATGCATATTTTACTCTCTTTACCATCGCTTTTCTCCTGCTCAATTTTAATATTGTCGGAGGTTTTGGAAAGTAGTTGAAATGAGAGCAACGCCTTTTTGTTGAGGAGGTACAGTAATTTTTCATCTGCCTGAAATTCAAACAAATATTTGTCTTTTAACTTTGCATTGCTTTCGATAAATGACTTTACTTCCGAAAGTTTACTTTGTTTTGGGATATCCTCATTGTTAATTTGAGCGGCTCCTGTAACACTATTTTTGCCTGTACCAAGAATGCGTTTATCTCCTGTGGGCAAGGTTGCGCTCTTTTTATCAAAAACAATATAGTCTCCGCTTAGGATTATTTTTGCTTTATCATTTGCCTCCTTATCAATTTCAGATTTTGTATCAACTTTTTTAATACTTAAACCTTTCAAAAAATTTGCTATAACTTTCGCTCTTCTTTCTCCTAATTTTTTAATATAAGTTTCATTACTTTCGGCAGTAGTTCCGGTTACGGTGATAGACTCTCCGGTAGAAGTCAACAGGTTTGCCAATTTCCTATAACAATCAACAAGCGTCAAATCATTCTTCTTGGTAGTTGTACCTAAACTTTTTTCCCAAATCAGGCGATCGCAATTTTTTTCTTTAGGGTTATTTTTAAAGTTGATCGAAAGGTCAATGAGGGGCTTAATAGTTTGTTTATCACCGGTTCCATCAAATTCATAATATTTTCCATCTCTTGAAAAAGCATAAGCGCCATCCACTTTTGCCGATTTGGCAACATTTTGCAGCGTATCTCCAAACTTTTCTGCAGAAACATCAAATAAATCCCCTAACTTTTCACCGGTTTTATCGGTAATTTTTAATACGGTAAAATTTTCATTTGCGAATTTTTCAGGAAAAGAAATGCAAAGATAAACAGAGCCGGTATCACACACATTGAGATCGGGAGAGCATTTTATTTTTTGCTCATCCATCGTAATGGTGGTCCTCACTTCGGTAACAGCATCAATGCTTGTCATCGAATCTTCATACTCTTCCACCATTGCGATACAGTCTTTAAACTTATCCTCTTTTTTTGGATTAAATACAACATCTTTATTTTCAATTTTTATCTTATTGGATTCATCGGCTAAGAAAGATATTGTTTTCCCTGATTTATAATCATCTACTCCTTTTTCATCTTTTTTGCTATTAATAGCTTCTGTTTGAGATTTATCCAAATTATTTCCGGTAGAATAATTTACATTAAACCCCACTTTAACGTCAAGCGCTTCTTTTGAAGCCATTTTTAAGCTGATATAGGTATTAATGTTTGCTTCTTTAAGGCAATAAAAAGCGGGAACAAATCCTAATTCGAGCAAAGATTTACCTCCCATTTTATATTCGGATAACTTGACTAACTGGTCAATTGAATTTTCATCCAATTTTGCTTGGGTTTTGGCAACCGCTAAGGCTAATGATGTGAAAATTTCACTGATATCTACATTTTGTAGAATTTGACTGGCTTCTTTAAATTCATTAATGTCTGACATGGTATAAATATTTAATTAATAATTTTTTTATCTTATTGCTTGAGGTAGCTCAATGGCTATTTCAGGATTAATATTTTCTTTAGTAACTATGAAGTAGTTATTTTCTTTCTGCAAGTCGCTGATCTGTTTTTTATTTATTTTATATCCTCTGTTTATCCAATCTAAGAGTTTTTGCGCAATTTGCAATTTGCCAATCTCTTTTTCTTTTATAATTAACAGTAAATGTTCTTTTGCTGTTTCGATATCATCTTTATGTAAATACTGTATTGCCATTCTTTGCCATGTTTCGGCTTTATATTTGTTAATAAAGTCATTATCCTCTTTCTCTTCCAAAAATTCTAAAAAAGTTTCACAGTAACGCAACACTTCATCGTATGCTCCCATTAGTTCTAATGATTCAAGAGTGTATTGCATATACAGTTGAAAAAAAATCTCGCCTTTATCCTGCCCTTGTGTCATTTTAATGGCTTCTTTGTAATGCCTTAATGCCTCTTTATGATTTCCTTGCACTGCATACATTTTTCCTTTTTCTGCAATGCCGAGGTGTAATACATATTTATTATTGTTTTTTCCTTCCATAGCTACGCAACTTTTTGAATTTCGATATTGCATCCAACATCTTCTAATAATTGAACAATATACCTTGTTAATAAATGGTTCGTTGTTTTAGGGCTCATCCATTTCTCCTTTATTTTCATATTTTTTTCTTCAGGGAAGAAAAGTTTTACAACTTCAGCGGTTTTCTCACGATCAGTAATCTCATTAATAATGATTTTGTAATTTTGAAACAATAGAGGTTGGTAGGTACATTTTAATCCTGCATTGTTGTAAATCTCCACTTTATCAATCAGCATTTTTATGTCCACTGATTCGTCTAAAATTACCGGCAAATTGTCTGATAAAACATGTAAAATATTTTCAGGCATTCCAACAACATTTAAAAGACAATTTTTTTGTTTTGGATTTTCAATATTAAACTCATGCAACAAAATCTCGAATCTTTGAAAACTTTGATTAATAATTTGAATTTTACCGGTTTGCTGAAATCTACTCCAAATCAATTGACTTGTTTTGTAATCAATATTTTCAAAAACTTTTTGATTGGAATTGATCTGAATTGAAGCGCTCTTAAGAACTTGAGCAGTGTCGTTTTTCAAATTGTTGTCATCACCGGTAATTATTAAAGTATAAAGGTCGGTTTGAGGATTGCTTATTAAAACTTCTGCATTGATTCTGTTTTTTAATGCTTCAGCTGTGGAAAAAGAAACACCACCCAAAACAATGCCGGGGTCAGTTAACAACAGATTAAGCGCCTCTTGTTCACTACAGCCAAGAAATTCGCTTAAAGTTTTGTTTATTTCGGGAAGTCTTCTAACGTCATCAATATATATTGCTAATTCAAAAAGTTGCGGATTTTCAGGAAGTGGCTCATCAACATCTTGTATTTTAACTACTAAACCAAATTGAGTGAGGATTTTCTCTATTTTTTGAGCCATTGCCTCATCAACCTCTTTAAAAAGTACAGATGGTGTACAGTATAAAAATCTTGATATGATTTGCGGGGTGATGTCAAGAGCCCTCGAAAGCATGCTCCCTATCGAAGGGTTTGCTGTACCAATAGATTGAATTATTATCGTTTTTAATTTCATGATACTTTTATATTTATAGAATAGTTATTTGTTAAACAATCCATTGTTGTTTTTTTATTTAAATCATACTTTTTTTTACGTTGCGAAAATGTAAAAAGAAAATAACATGTACATCACCAATTAGTGAAAAAAGAACATCACCAATTTTGGTGATACGATACCACCAAAATTGGTGGAGCAGAAAAGAAAATTTACTTTACTTTTGCAGAAAATTTTAATCCAATCGAAAAAGAATTATGATAAACGTAATTGTGGTGGATGATCACCCTCTGTTTAGGCAAGGAATTAAATTTACCTTTAATAACATGGATTCCGGCATCATCGTAATCGGAGAGGCAGAATGCGGCGAAGAATTATTTAAATTGTTAGTCTCTTCTGTGCCGGATCTCGTACTGTTAGATATTAATTTGCCCGACATTAGCGGTGTGGAAATCGCCCGTCGGTTAAGAAAAGATTATCCGGAAATAAAAATTCTCGCCATCTCAGCCGAAAATACAGCCGAAACTATCAAAGCCATGTTGGATGTGGGCATCAACGGTTTTATCAGCAAACGAAAAAGCGGAACCGAAGAGCTCGCAGAAGCCATCCACTCTGTTATGAACGGTTTGGAATATTTTGGCAGAGATATTTCTGCAATTATTTTTGATATTTTTGTTGCCAAAAAGAAAACAACAATAGCAACCAATGAGTTTACCGATCGTGAAAAGGAGATTATTATCGCTTGCAAAGAAGGACTTCTATGTAAAGAAATTGCTTCACGCTTAGGAATAAGCATTAACACTGTTAACACGCATAAAAAAAATATCTTTCAAAAACTCGGCATCAACAATACTATGGAGATGGTGCAATATGCGTTGAAGAATGGAATAATAAGAATGTCTGAACTATGATTTTATAAAATATACTATGATTAACAAGATTAGATATAAAAAAACATACTTCTGCTTTCTGTCTTCTGCTTTCTGCTTTTTCCTACTGCTTACAGTTGGGTGTAAATCTACTAACAACAATGAAGATAAGCAGCAAGTTGAAGGCGATTCTACATCAATAAATTTGCAAGCAAGTGCATTGCCTCAAAGCTGGGACAGCAAGTTAGATAGCTTGCTGTATGAATCAACGATAGCCATACCGGATACCAATTTGGCAAAGTTGTACATTAGTATTGGAAATATGTATCATGGTAATAATTTTAAAAAAGCGGAAGAGTATTACCTAAAGGCAGATTCTTTAAGCGAAAAATTAACTTGGAATAAAGGTAGTTTCCAATCTTGCCAGCATTTGGGAAATTTAATGCTCAGGCAAGGATTGTACGATTCTGCCATTGTAGTTACTAAAAAAGGATTTGATTTTGCAGAGAAAGAAAATAATGAATTAATGTTCGGCAGTGTTTATACCAATTTGGGAAACTGCTATAGACGTAAAGAATGGTATGAAACCGCTTTGGAAAACTATAAAAATGCAATTCAGATATTTGAAAAAAACGATGATATTTGGAAATTAGCTCAAGTTTATGATGCTATGGGAACTACCTATAGAAGTTTGAGTTTAATGGACGAAGGTATTAAATACGGAGAAAAAGCGCTTGCCATTTTGAACAAAAAACCTGATACGCTGACAAGAGCCGCTGCATTGATAAATCTCGGAAGTTCGTATCATTTGAAAAATATGGATGATGAGGCTGAAAAGTATTTTAGAGAAGCGTTGCGAATCTCTAAAATTTATAACAATAAAAATAATTTGATTAGTATTTATAATGCTTTAGGTAATATTGCCCTTGTTAAGTTTGAATTTGACTCAGCAAGGATGTATGCGGAAAAAGCCATGCAACTTCGTTATGAACTGACCGGTCAAACCGATTATTATTTTTCCAAATTCCTTTTAGGCTGGATAGAGGAACTTAAAGGCAATTTCAATCAATCGGAAAAATTAATAAAGGAAGCGCTTGAACTCGCCATCAATTCAGATATGCTAAGCGGGCAGGTGGATTGTTATTTTGCGCTTACTGAGTTAAGCATTGCCCAGAAAAACTTTCGTAATTATTTGATATATAAGAAAAAAGCAGACTCTGTAGTACGGGAGATTGCTATGGAAAATATTCAACGAGCTTCGCAGGAATTGGAAGTTAAATACGAGACCGAAAAGAAAGAGCGTGAAATAGAACGTCAGCAAAATATGATCACTAAGCATAAGATGCAGAGCCGGTTTTTAGCAAGCGGGATAATCGTTTGCATAGTTATTCTCATCATGCTATGGTACATGCTTCGTTTACGCAACAAGCGCAACCGCGCCCTTGCCGAGATAAATGCCACTAAAGACAAGTTTTTCAGTATCATCTCTCACGACATAAAAAGTCCTGCCATCGCACAAAGAGACACTCTGAAAATGCTCGTAAATAATACCTCTTGCTGGGACATTGAAACTCTTTCCGGGCATCTTCATGATCTCTTAAAATCGGCGGAAGGAGAGGTTGAACTCATTTATAACTTGCTAAATTGGGCACAAGTGCAAACAGGAAGAATGGCATTCATGCCCACGACATTTGCTCTTACTTCATGTCTCCGCCCCGAAATTAAACTGATTCAAGAGATGGCAAAAAATAAAGAGATCACGCTCTTATCGCAAATACCGGATGAAGCACTTGTTACCGCTGACTGTAATATGATTGCCACTGTGGTGCGTAATTTGCTGAATAATGCCGTGAAATTTACACCTAAGGGCGGCATGGTAACGTTGAATATTACCCCCACGAGAGACGCCAACCACATTGCGTACCGCATATCCGTTTCCGACACCGGCATCGGCATGAACGAAAAACAAATCCATAGTCTGTTCCGCTTAGATCATACGCGCTCAAACAGGGGCCCCGAAAACGAATCTAGCGGATTAGGATTAATTGTATGCAAAGAACTGCTTGAAAAACATGGAAGCACATTGCACGTTGAAAGCGAAGAAGGCAAGGGAAGTCGCTTTTGGTTTGAATTGAAAATTGAGAATTAAAAAATGTCTACAAGGTTATTTTTTTAACTTTAACCCAAACGCCAAAAATATCAAATAAGCAGTAATACCCATTAGAACAATTAACGCTCCGGCTTGCTTCCCATCCATTAGCGAGCTGGCAAAAGTCATTATCGGAGGTATAATTGCACCACCCACAATTCCTGTTACCATTAATCCTGAGATTTCATTGGCTTTTTCCGGACGTGTTTGCATTGCCATTGAAAAAATAATGGAAAAAATACTGGAACAGGCATACCCTGTTAAGCCGATTAAAATTAAAATCATGATTTTTGTGGGAGCGAAAATTAAGCACATTAATGCTACAAGCGCCAAAAGAATGTGAATGCGAAAGTATTTCATGGCATCCATTTTAATAAGCAATGCCGAACCAATAAAAGCGCCGATTGTACGGCAGGCAAAGTAGATGCTTGGTGCATAGCTGACATCTTTTGCAAAAGTACCGGCAATACGCTCAAGCAGTATTTTCCCGGATGCCATATTGACACCTACATCAATGCCGACAACAGCAACAATTCCTAAAAATAATAAGAGAATTGATCTTTCATTTAAGAGCTTAAATGATTCGGCTAATGAGGTTGATGTGCTTTGTGTTTCTCTGTCTACGGGAGTTAATAGCAGCCATAATGCTGCAATTAAAGTAATTCCGCCAAAAATGGGAAACAGATAAACCCAATTGTTCAATTGTGTGGCGGCAAAAACTGCGATAAAAGGTCCGCAGAATGAAGAAATGGCTTTTATAACCTGGCCGGCGGTTAACGAACTTGTTAAGGCTTTCCCTTTTACCAAGTTGGAGACTAATGGATTTAAAGAAACCTGAAGTATGGTATTACCGATGCCCAGTAAAGCAAAAGCCACGAAACATACGTAAAGATTAAAATGATTTACGGTAAGAAGCGGTAAAAACATACCAATCAGTGTAATAAGCATGCTTAGCAATACCGTATTTTTTCGCCCGATTTTATTCATTAAACCTGCAGAAGGAATGGCTAACAGCAAAAACCAAATAAATACCATGCTGGGCAAAAATCCGGACAGTCGTTCCGAAATGCCGTATGCTTCTTTAACATAACTTGTTGCAATTCCTACAACATCCACAAAACCCATTACGAAAAAGCCAAAGAAAACGGGCAATAGCGATAAAATAATATACTTGTTTTTCATAAAAAATTGAATAATAGTTGCGGCAAAATTACACACTTTGTTTTAAGTGAATCAATTAATTTAATACTTTTGCAACTTCATAAAAACAAAATAGATATGTATTCCAAAGATCAAAGAGTAGTGGTAACATTAGACGCCGGTGGCATAAATTTTGATTTTAGCGCTATTCAGGGTAATGAGATTATAGTTGAACCGATAACCAAGCCTTCTCATGCAACAGATTTAGATTTATGTATGAACACTTTGATAGAAGGTTTCTCTCAGGTTATCGCGCAGTTAAAAGAAAAACCGGTAGCCATTAGTTTTGCCTTTCCGGGACCGGCTGATTATCCTAACGGCATTATCGGCGGATTTCTACCTAATTTTCCCTCTTTTAGAGATGGAGTGGCTTTAGGTCCGTTCTTGGCTGAAAAATTTGGCATTCCGGTGTATATTAATAATGATGCAGATTTATTTGTATATGGAGAAGCTTTGGCAGGTGCACTTCCCGAAGTTAATGCACGGTTAAAAAAAACAGGAAGCGATAAAGTATACCACAATTTGATAGGCTTTACTTGGGGAACAGGATTCGGTTTTGGTCTGACTGTAAACGGAAATATGCATATTGGGGATAATTCTTGCTGTGAAGTATATTGTCTGCCGGACAGAAACAATCCGAATGTTATTGTGGAAGAGAGCGTTTCGGTAAGAGCGGTTAAACGTGTTTACGGTGAAAAATCAGGAAAACCGGATCATGGATTGGAACCGTTTGATATTTTTAATATAGCTGAGGGCGTGAAAGAAGGAGACCGTGAAGCTGCCCAAGCCGCATTTTCGGAACTTGGGAAAGCCGCAGGAGAGATTATTGCCAACGCCGTAACATTAATGGATGGCATTGTAGTGATTGGCGGAGGTTTAACCAAAGCGCATAAATATATTATGCCATCATTGCTTAATGTGATGCGAAGCGAGATGCATACTTTAAAGGGTGAAACTTTGAATCGTTTGCAATTTAAGGTTTATGATCTTAATAATGAGCATGAATTTTTAGAATTTGCAAAAGGAGACTTTAAAAAGATAAAAGTGTATGGAAGTGACAAAATGGTGACTTATGATCCTCAAAAAAGAATTGGAGTTACTATTTCGAAATTGGGCGCGCTAAAAGCTGTGGCTTTGGGGGCTTATGCTTTTGCTTTGCATGATATTGACATAAAAAAAGATTCACCGCAATAGAATGAGATTCCAAACGAAGCAAGGAATCTCTTTAATCTTTACGAATCAATTTTTCCTCTAAATTGGCAGTTTTGTAAGCAAACCATGCCAAAATGATGGCGTTGTGACGGATATTATCGGGTACTAACCGGTCGAGAAAATCCATGACACGATGTGAACCGCGCCCCCATTCCAACGGATCCTGAATAAACTGAAAACCGGGGATGCCGGCTTCATCAAACGGAATGTGATCGGTGCTGGTAAGGCTACGATGGATAACCGTTGTAAACCCAATATGATGCCACGGTTGTGTCCACGCTGCAAACAGCGGTTCCAGCGCTATGTTGCTTTGTGTGGAAATGCCCCTAAATTTTCCGGGACCATAATCTGCATTATAATAAGCTGAAATTCTATCGTATTCACTTAATTTATTGCCATCCTCATCTTTAACATATTTTTCTACATAGCCTTTTGAACCGTGCATGCCTACCTCTTCCCCATTCCATAAAATCATTCTGATGGTTCTTTTTGGTTTAATATCCAAGGATTTCAGAATGCGCATGGCTTCTAAAACTGCCACACTGTTGGTCACATTATCGCCTGCACCGTTGTTCATGGGATAGCCGTCCAAATGTGCGCCAATGATGACGAGTTCATCTTTTAATTTGGGGTCAGTGCCAATTATTTCACCTACAACGTAATAAATATTTTCATCGTTAATAAATTCTACCTCAATATCTACCTCTAACTTTACCTCTTCTCCGTTTTCAATTAAACGTTGCATTAAGCCATGATGTTCGGAAGTAATATTGATTTCACAAGGAGAAATTTCATCCCCCATTTTATAAGAGAAGAAAGTGATTACAGGAACATTAAAATCGCCGTTTTCATGAATAATCACCGCTGCTTTTTCATTTCTTAAAAAATCTAAAATTTCTTGATAGGTTAAAAGTGCATTTTTTGTAGGCATTCCTGCTCGTTTTTTGGGTGTAGCAATGGGTTGATACTCCATCTCTTTTAATTGCTGTTCAGTGTAAGTTGTCGCTAACGGATTAAAATTGATTTGGTATTGCATTACATCGGGCATGAGCACTATTTTTCCGGTATAAAATCCTTTCAATTGCTCCAACTCTTCATGAGTAGTGGCAGAGAAATAATAAACTTTTCTGGAAATGAGTCCGTTTGTGCCTCCAGTCCAAGCCACAGGCGCAGGATAAAAGTGCATGTAGTAGGGCGCGGCCATTGCCATATAGGCTTTTTTGAGCTCCCAGCCGCCACGTTCCCAAGTTCTTGCCTTTTCGATGCGCACATTTTCAAGCTCTAACTTCTTCATTTCTAACATAGCAATTGTATCTGTCCTCAGCATCCCTAATGAGCCGGTGAGCTTGGGACCGGCTTTATCGCACAACAAATATAAATATTCATCTACTCTCGAGTTTTTCAATGCTTCCGTTTTTATTTGATTAGCGATTTTTAAATCAGGATCGAAAACGGATGATATATTTTTTTGCGCAGATAATGAAAAGGATATCAGTAATATATACCCAAAAATGAGATGTTTGGTCATAGCTTTTTAATTTGTCTGCAAAGATAAAAAATGTTATATTTGCCCGCTAAAATTCATTTTTAAAAATGAATAACAATTTACAAAGTTTAAAAGTAAAAAAGAACCCAAACAATTAAACATTTATGGATAGATTTTTTTTCAAATTCATTGTAATCGCAGCATTACTGATAGTCGTTGTAATTGCTTGTAAAAAAGACAAACATGTTACCGGCGTAACGCTTAATCCTGTTACCTTAGCCCTCATCATTGATGAAACGGCGACCTTAACGGCAACCGTTCTTCCCGGAGATGCTGTAAATAAAGTTGTAACCTGGGAAAGTAGCAACCATAATGTGGCTACTGTAGATAATAACGGCGAGGTTACTGCAAAAGCTGAGGGTAAGGCAATAATCACGGTTACTACAAAAGAAGGAAATTATAAAGCAACCTGCGTAGTAACAGTAATTGATCCGGTAGTATCGGTTACCGGCATAACCCTTATTCCAACTACCTTATCGCTTGTTGTTACTGAAACGGCAACTTTGGTAGCTACCGTTCTTCCGGAAAATGCCGATAATAAAGCCATTAGTTGGGAAAATAGCAACAGTGATGTGGTTACTTTGGATAACGGCAAAGTTATCGCAAAAGCTGCCGGCACAGCAATAATTACTGTTATTACCGAAGAGGGTGGTTATACGGCAATCTGTGAAATAACCGTAATCAAACCCTATTACGTAGAGCCGGAAATGGTATTTGTTGAAGGCGGAACATTTATAATGGGTTGCACAGACGGTGAGTGTGAGTATACTTGGGAGCTTCCTGCGCATCAAGTTACGGTAAGTAGTTTTCAAATAGCCAAATATTTGGTAACTCAAAAACAATGGGAGACTATTATGGGAAATAATCCCAGCCGTTTTAAAGGTGATGATCTGCCTGTTGAACGAGTAAGTTGGTATGATATACAGGAGTTTATCCAAAAATTAAATTTTATTACCGGTAAAAATTATCGTTTACCCACAGACGCGGAGTGGGAATTTGCCGCCCGCGGAGGCAATAAAAGCCAAGGATATAAATATAGTGGCAGTAATAATCTTAATGAAGTAGCTTGGCATGGTTACAATAGCGGTGGCACTACACACCCTGTGGGCACAAAAGCGCCCAATGAATTGGGAATTTACGATATGAGCGGAAATGTAAGAGAATGGTGTAGTGATTGGTATGAAGATTATACAGATGTTCCTCAAACGAATCCTATAGGACCTGCTACAGGCTCACATCGTGTACTGCGTAACGGCGGTTGGGGCAATGGTGGACTGATGTACCGTGTTTCTTTTCGAGCTCCGTCACCTCCCGATAGATGCTACGACATGGATGGCTTCCGTTTAGTTTTACCTTAAAATTAAAAAAATGAATACTACAACAAAATTCAAATCTTTAATTATATTAATATGCTTTTTTGCATGTAGTTTTAACACAATAGCCAACGATACCTTAACTTTTATTTGGCAAGGCGGCGTTAATAAAACTTTTTATCTTAAAGTCACTTCTTTCAAGCGGTTTATCGTTAATTGGGGAGATGGCACAATTAACTCCTATGACTCATTTAACCACGTAAGTCATACATACGCTAATACTGATAATTATACAGTAACCGTTAGGGGAGCTACGACTGATTGTTTGTTTGAATATTTTTATTGTTATAATAGCCAGATAAGCGACTTAGATGTAAGCAAGGCTCTATCTTTAACAAGATTGGAATGTCAAGGTAATCAGCTAAGCAGTTTGGATGTCAGTAACAATACAGCTTTAAGAGAACTCGTTTGTAGCAACAATCAGCTAAGCAATTTAGACGTCAGCAAAAATACGGATTTAATAAGATTAAATTGTAGCTATAATCAATTAAATAGTTTAAATATCAATAACATTGCAAGTTTGCAATATTTAGATTGTAGAAATAATCAGTTAAGTAATTTAGATGTAAGTAGCAATACAGCTTTAACCTATTTAGAATGTTCATATAATCGGTTAAGCACATTAGACGTTAATAACAATGCTGCTTTAATAGAGCTATATTGCAGATGTAATCAGTTAAGCGATTTAAACGTAAAGAACAACACGGATTTAAAAGAGTTGTATTGCGATAATAATCAGCTAAATAACATAGATGTCAGTAACAATACAGCTTTAATACGACTATCTTGTGATTATAATCAGTTAAGCATTTTAGATGTTTATAACAATACAGCCTTAACGCATTTATATTGCTACAGTAACCGGTTAAATAATTTAAATGTCAGTAACAATATAACTTTAAGGGTATTAGATTGTAGCGATAATCAGTTAGACAATTTAGACGTAAGTAACAATCAATACTTAACATTGTTATCTTGTGATTATAATCAACTAAGTACTTTAGATCTGAGTAATCATTTGTTTTTAAAATATTTATACTGCTCCAGCAATCAGTTAAACAGTTTGGATATTGGTGATAATAAAATTCTAACAGAACTATGGTGTTTTAATAATCAACTTCCTCTTTCCGATTTATATGAAGCTTCTAAAATGATAAGCGATCCATCAAGAATATACTTAGGGATACAAAGATTAGCACCACAGACAATCAAAATTGGGGAACCAATTGATTATTCGGCACAAAAGGAGTTTGACAGTATTCCTACCGATTTTATAGTAGAAAAAAACGGCTTGCCTGCTTCCTCAAATGATTATTCTATAGCTGACGGAGTTATTACATTTAATCACACAGGCTATTACACAGTAACTATAACGAATGCTGCCATAATTTCACATCCGAATTATCTTGCCAAAGTAATGGCTGAGTTTTATGTAAATCCTGTGGATCTTATGAGAACTACAGAAGAAATGGTCAAAATTAAAGTTTACCCTAATCCAACGGTGGGTGAATTACGAATTATGAATTACGAATTACGAATGGGGGATATCGCGATTTTTGATGTTTATGGCAAAAAATTATCATCTTATTATCTCATCACCCCATCATCTAATCAAATTGATATTTCATATTTGCCGGCAGGAATTTATTTTTTGAAAACGGGCAATGAAACAGTGAGAATAGTGAAGCAGTGATTAACGTAAAAAATAACAGCAATAAAAACTAACATGGATTTTAAACAACAAATTCTACAAGGCATACCATCAGAGTTGCCGGCGCCTAAACCCTATGACACTACGGTGAGCCATGCTCCCAAACGCAAAGATATTTTAACCCAAGAGGAAAAAAAGTTGGCGTTGCACAACGCATTGCGCTATTTTAAGCCCGAATGGCACGCCATTTTGGCGCCCGAATTTGCAAAAGAATTGCACGATTACGGCAGAATCTACATGTATCGTTTTCGCCCCGATTATAAAATATATGCACGCCCTATTGACGAATATCCGGCGGAAACCAAACAAGCCGCAGCCATTATGTTAATGATTCAAAATAACTTGGATTATGCGGTAGCGCAACATCCGCACGAACTGATTACTTACGGCGGAAATGGGGCAGTATTCCAAAACTGGGCGCAGTATTTGCTTACAATGCAATATTTGGCAACTATGACCGAAGAACAAACGTTGGTGCTCTACTCTGGGCACCCACTGGGTTTGTTCCCTTCTCATAAAGATGCCCCGCGTGTGGTGGTTACTAATGGAATGATGATTCCGAATTACTCAAAACCGGACGACTGGGAGCGCTTTAACACATTAGGCGTGACGCAATACGGGCAAATGACCGCCGGTTCCTATATGTACATCGGACCGCAAGGCATTGTGCATGGAACAACGATTACGGTGTTAAATGCAAGTCGTATGCAACAGGGCGAGATTGCCGGTAAACTGTTCATTACCGCCGGTTTGGGCGGCATGTCGGGTGCACAGCCCAAAGCCGGAAATATTGCCGGCGTGGTTTCGGTTACGGCGGAAGTAAATCCTGCCGCTACGTACAAACGCCACGAGCAAGGCTGGGTGGACGAGGTATATGATAATTTAGATGAACTGTTTACGAAAGTAAAAGATGTGCAAGCTAAAAAAATGGCGCACTCGTTTGCTTATGTCGGAAATATTGTGGATCTGTGGGAGTATTGTGCAGAACACAATATTCATGTGGATTTAGGTTCCGATCAGACTTCGCTTCATAATCCATGGGCAGGTGGCTATTATCCTGTGGGATACTCGTTTGAGGAATCGAATAGAATGATGGCGGAAGAGCCTACAACATTCCGTGCTGCCGTGCAGGAATCGCTACGTCGTCATGTAGCAGCTGTTAATAAATTGACTGAAAAGGGAATGTATTTCTTCGACTACGGCAATGCGTTTTTATTGGAATCAAGCCGTGCCGGCGCCGATATCTTAAAACCGGATGGTAAGTTCAAATATCCTTCTTATGTACAAGACATTATGGGGCCGATGTGTTTCGATTACGGTTTTGGACCTTTCCGTTGGGTATGTACCTCCGGAAAACCGGAAGACTTGGATATGACCGACAAAATTGCGATGGAAGTCTTGCAAAAGATGAGCGAAAATTCACCCCAAGAGATCAAGCAACAAATGCAAGATAATATTACATGGATTAAGGGAGCGAAAAAAAACAAATTGGTGGTAGGTTCGCAAGCCCGTATTCTATATGCCGATGCGGAAGGACGCATTAACATTGCGGCGGCTTTTAATCAAGCGATTAAGGATGGCAAAATCAGTGCACCGGTAGTGTTGGGTCGCGACCACCACGATGTATCCGGTACAGACTCTCCCTTTAGAGAAACTTCTAACATTTACGATGGTTCCTCTTTTACCGCCGATATGGCAATTCACAATGTAATAGGCGATTCGTTTCGTGGTGCCACGTGGGTATCTATTCACAACGGCGGCGGTGTAGGTTGGGGCGAAGTGATTAATGGCGGCTTCGGCATGGTGTTAGATGGCTCGGAAGATGCCGGTAGGAGACTGAAAAACATGCTCTTTTGGGATGTGAATAACGGCATTTCGCGCCGCGCTTGGGCTCGTAACGATGAAGCCATTTTCGCCATTAAACGCGCTATGCAAGAAAATCCGAATTTAAAAGTTACCCTGCCGAATTTTGCAAATAAAGGATTGATAGATGAGGTCGTTAGCGCTGAGTTTTAAAATGAGCTAAATTAAGACGCTAAAGAAGATTCTAAAATACCCACTATTTTATCAATATCTCCGGCGCCCATAGTAAGCAAAACTTCCGGCTTATTTCTTTGCAAATAAGATACAAGCTCCTCTTTTTCTAAGAGTTTTTTATTTTCATTTTTTATTAATGACAATAGATAATTTGAAGTGATCCCTTCAATCGGTTTTTCCCGTGCCGGATAAATATCCAACAGGATAATTTCATCTAAGACTTCTAATGCTTCTGCAAACTCTTGAGCAAAATCTCTCGTTCTTGAATATAAGTGAGGCTGAAAAATGCCGGTGATCTTCTTTATAGGATAACTTTTTTTAATAGCATCCAAAAATGCTTTAATCTCTTCCGGATGATGCGCATAATCATCAATATATACTAAATTATCACGTTGAATACGAATATCAAAACGACGTTTTACACCGGAAAAGTCAGTTAAATTTTTATTAAATGTTGCGAATAATTGAGAAATATCACTCTCATTATCTTTCCATAATGAAAATTCGAGACATGCGGCAAGTGCGGCAACAGCATTTAGTACGTTGTATTTACCGGGAATATTAATGATAAGATGATGAGATGATGAGGTGATGAGATGATTGTAGGGGCGACCCTCGCGGTCGCCCAATATAATTAAATCAAATGTTGTTTTTGTTGGATAATAATGGATATTCGAAATTTGATATTGCGCCTTATCTGAAAAACCATATGTAACTTTATAAGAATGCTCAATTTGATCTGCTATCTCATCATAAATAACCAACGTGCCATTGGATCGTATCTGATTTGCAAATAATTGAAACGACGTTTTCAAATGCTCGTGAGCCTCATAAATATCCAAATGATCGGCATCTATAGAGGTGATGATGGCCACTTGTGGATGCAGGGTTAAAAATGATCTATCAAATTCATCGGCTTCTACTACTACAGTGTTAAAGTTAGGTTCGCAAACAAAGTTGCTGTCGAAGTTTTTGGTGATGCCGCCGATGAAGGAAAGGATTTTATCTTCATATAAACTACCCCGTCCGGCTTCACCGGACACCCCTTCAAAATTTGAAGGAGACTTTTCTGCCTTCTGTGCCAATATTTGCGTAATCATCGCAGTTGTTGTCGTTTTTCCATGCGTTCCGGCAACCGCAATAGTGGGATAATCGTTGCAAATTATTCCCAAAATTTCAGAACGTTTTAATATAGGTATTTTATTTTCAACAAAATATTGATATGCTGCATGCTCTTTTGGAACAGCCGGAGTATAAACTACTACATCTACTTGCGCCGGTATTTTACTCATGTCTTCATCAAAGTGAATATGTGCGCCTTCTGCTATTAATTGCGAAGTAATTTCCGTTGGTGTAAGATCATAGCCGTAAACCTGTTTTCCTTGAAGCAGAAAAAAACGAGCTAAGGCGCTCATCCCTATTCCGCCAATTCCCAAAAAATAAACCGTGCTAATTTTATCTAATATCATGTTTTACAATCAATTTTGCTGCATTATCTGAAGCGCCAGCATCGCCCAAAATATGTCGCAACTGTTTATAATCGCTTTTCATTGTATCAATGATTTGGTTATTATGAACAATTTTTTCAAGTTCTGCTTTTATTTTTTTGGGATTACAATCATGCTGAATCAATTCGATTACGGCAGATTTGTCTAAAATAAGATTCACTAGCGAAATATATTTCAAATGTTTACCTATAACAAGTCTTGCAATGAGATACGAAATAAAACTGCCTCTATAGCACACAACTTGTGGAACATTCCACAAAGCGGTTTCCAACGTTGCCGTGCCGGAAGTTACCATAGCCGCTTTTGCATGATGTAATAATGAATAAGTATTTCCTTCTACTATCGTTATTTGTTTGTCTTTTATATATGATTGATATAGTGAAAGCGGTTGCCATTTTACTTTTGATATCACAAATTGATATTCAGGAAATTGTTCCGTCATTTGTATCATAATCGGCAACATTTTTTTGAGTTCCTGGCGGCGACTTCCGGGCAAAACTGCAATCACAGGACGATCATCCAAATTATAATTTGCTTTAAAAATTTGCCAATCATCGTTTTGCATTTCATCGTTTACCACATCTAATAGAGGATGTCCTACATAGTGCACTTCATAATTATATTTGGCATAAAAATCTTTTTCAAAAGGCAAAATTGTGATCGTGGTATTCACATTGCGTTTAATTTTATGTACGCGTTTTTTCTTCCATGCCCAAATTTGGGGAGACACATAATACACCACTCTAATATTCTGTTCTTTAGCAAATTTCGCAATGCGCATATTAAATCCGGGGTAATCAATTAAAATGATTACATCGGGTTCATAAAGCAGAATATCTATTTTGCAAACCTTAATATTTATAAGAATAGTGCGCAAATTTTTGAGGACTTCCCAAAAACCCATAAAAGCGAGATCTTTGTAATGTTTGATGATTTCGCCGCCTTGCGCTTCCATCAAATCACCGCCCCAACAACGAAAATCTGCGTTGACATCTAATTTTTTAATGGATTTCATCAAATAAGCGCCTAACAAATCGCCCGAAGCTTCACCGGCTATAATGTAATATTTCATTTTCGATATTAATGTTGCGAAAATATATAAATTCGGATTTTTCTCCGAATTTCTTCCAAATTCATTACGCTCAAAATTTGCATTTTTTAAAAAACTACATTTTTTAATAACTTTTCTGTTTTAAAATCGATTTTTTCTGCAATTTTAACTTTCTGAACATAAGTAATTTATTGTATATTTGTCGCATAATTAACCACCAATTACTTACATTAAATCAAAGAAACATGAATCAGAATGAAAAACTCACATGGGATGACATTAAAGCAATGTTCGCCGAAACCAGAGAGCAGCTTAGAGTACTTACTCAACGAGAGGAGGAATTTTACAAACAAAAGGAAAAAGACCGTAGAGAAATGGAAAAAGACCGCAAGCATATGGAAAAAGCCCATAAAGTAACTGAAAAAGAACGCAAAGAGATGATAAAAAATTGGAATAGAATGGTTGCTGAAAGCTATGAAAGGAATGCAATATTAGACAAAAAATTTGCCGAACTTAATCGCCAATTAGGTGGAATCTCACGCAGTAACGGAGATATGGCAGAAGAATTTTTCTACAATGTTTTTAGAAAAGATAAAATTTTTCTAAATGAAAAATATGATAGAATACATAGAAATTATTTTTGTACAGTTGACTCTTATCGAAATGAGTACGATATTGTTCTTTTTAATGGGGAAAAAATTGCGATAATTGAAATAAAATATAAAGCACGACCGGATAATGTTGATATCGATTATCTTATAGCACGAATAGAACATTTTAAAAAATATGCAAATGAGTACAAAAATCATAAGATTGTTTTAGGTGTGGCTGCCATGTCGTTTAGAAGTGGATTGGCAACGAAGTTACATAAAGCGGGTTTTGTTACGATTCATCCTGTAGGTAAAAAAATGATGATATATGATAAAGAAGCAAAAATGTTTTGATGAGATGATTTGAAAATAAGATGATAAAAATATTTTTTAAAGTGTTTCGTTTGATGTTTAAATTTTCATAAGTAATAAAGATGAAACCTTGCAACATTGTAAACCAATCAAATAACCCATTGCCATTTTATAGCACCGAACATTCTGCCGGAATGGATTTGCGCGCCTTTTTAATAGAACCGGTAGTTTTGCAGCCAATGACGCGCGCTTTAATTCCTACCGGGTTGTTTATTGAAGTGCCCGAAGGTTACGAAGCGCAAGTGCGTCCCAGAAGCGGATTGGCTATAAAAAATGGCATCACTGTTCTTAATTCTCCCGGAACTATTGATGCCGATTATCGTGGTGAGGTAAAAGTGATTCTCATAAATCTGTCTAACGAGTCATTTGCCATACAAAACGGTGACCGTATTGCACAAATGGTGATAGCCAAATATGAGAAAATTGTATGGAATCAGGTAGAAGAATTATCTGAAACGGAGCGCGGAGCCGGAGGTTTTGGTAGTAGCGGTGTCTAATATCAAAACCACTTCTTTCGCTGCCGAACCACACCAAACGCCCAAACATTTTTCACCTGTATTACTTGTAATATTAGAAATAATTGGGGTAGGGGACATGAACGGATTTTGTCCGAAAGTAAGTTCTCCGTTGGCGCTTTGCCAAAAACGAAAACTACCGTAATCCAATCGTGCATATTTCAAATACACCGTATCGCCCACTCTGTAATTGCCTCTTAAATAACGACGTAGCTCCCGTTCAGTCATTTCCGGCATAAAAATAGTAGAGGGAGCGCCTCTAATAATTTCATAATTAAAAGTTTGTCCTCTAAAAGGCGAATTATCAAAGGCAGCAGGAATTGTGGTGATCCACAATCGGTCTTGAAATTCTTCATTATGGATTTTTACTTTAAATTGGTAAAAATTGTCTTTTAGCCCATCATCGGTCATCTTAATACGCAGATTGGCAACCGAATCAATCTCTGTACGTCCAAAGCGTGGTACAAAGCCCACACTATCCAAGTCAAAAGTCTCTAATATGGATGTTTCCGAAGTGTAAATTTTTCCATCCCATTCAATTCTCAGTGTGTATGAGGTATTCAACTCTCCTATTAAGGTTTGTGTTGTATATGCATAGAACAATGGATAATTCCAATTTGGAGCCAAAATATGATTGATAAAAAGTTCATGCTCCACTCCATTACTTGGGATAACAAAAACCCTTGCGTCTCTAATTACAACTGAATTTATTAAATATTCCAAAGACATCGTTGAAAAATAAGGCATGCTTCTATATAGAGAAACCATAGGGTATTGATCATTTTCAATATAACCTTCCACAACAATTTTATTGTAATAAGTTGGGATTTCTACATCTATCTCCGTTTGGCATGAAAAAAATAAAACAATCGTAAATAGTAGGAAATAAATTCTTTTCATATCATTGTTTTATTATTTTTTTAATTACCATTTCTTTTCCTGTTTGAATTCTAACAAAATAAATCCCTGTCGGAAAATGAGAAATATTTATTGCTAATCCATTTTCTCCATTCTGCCTTTCACTTTCTGCCTTCTGCTTTTTCCCAAAGACATCAAAAATCTCAATACCTTCAACTCGTAACTCGTAACTTGTAATTCGTAATTCTTCCGTAACCGGATTCGGATAAATTGAAATGTCGTCCCTATCATAATTTTTAACCCCGACCTCTAAAGTGAAAGGCATATAGGAATAATCTGCCGATTCTACAAAACGGATATTACCTCCGCAATCGGAAACCCAATAATCATCCTGAAGTAATTTTTTACCGGATTGAAACCAATTAAAATCAAGAAAATCAAATTGATAGGCATTCGGAAATAAGATAGCTTCATTTTCTTTTATAGCTTCAAAATGATATAAATATTTTTCTGTAGGGATTGAGCCAAAATCGTAAAATCCTTGATAATAAGCACGTTCTATTAATTCTTGATTGTCATTGTAAATAAAAATATAGCGCCAATTTTTCATAAAATCCTCTCCAATTAAAACTTCACTTGAATAAGTTAAAAGATTACCGGAATCATCATATTCAAAATCAAAAGTTTCCGTATGCAACCACCAACTATTGCCTATCCAATCATTTTTTTTAATTTGAAAAAGTTGATATTTCTTATTATAGAAAAAATCTTGTTTGATATTATTAAATTCCTGCCCACCACTGGAGATGAGCTGTTCGAGGACGGTTTCTAAAAATGTATCTTGATAGGTATAAAATAATTGCTTAACAAACTTGAATCCCGCACCATAATCTTGATAAATTTTCTTTGTAGTAACTTGGTTATCATCGTTGTATTCATTTTCTTCATAATATGTAAAATTCCACACTTCAAAGTTTTTATCATACTTTTTAAGCAAGGTAATATTACCGGATGCATCATATCCATATTCAAACTTATAACTCAAATAATCAATGCCGAACACTACTTTTGTTTCGGAAATCACATGTCCATATTGATTATATTCAAAGTCAATCGTAAAAGAAGGAGTTTCTATTTTATTCAATGCTAAAACATCTTCTGAAATAATTTTGTTTTGTGAAATAGCGCCAATGTAGTTAATAAATAAAAAAACAGATAACAGAAAAACTTTACGATTCATACTAAAAACAGCTTAAATATTCAAAATTTGAGGCAAAAATAAACAACATTTTTTAATGTCGAAAAAGTTGTCTATTTTTCCTATTTTTGTGCCATGAACAAAACTCGTTTTTTAAAATGGATTTTCTTGTTTTTAATAGGATGTTGCGCTTGCAATAGCCTTACAAAAAGCAAATCCTCAGACATACTTCCCATGGATTCAGTAGCCTCCATGATTGCCGAATGCTTTTTGATAGAAGGTGAAATTCATGTTTATCAATGGACATACGATGTAACAAGTTACTCACTTGCAAAATACGACTCATTTTTTAAAAAACACGGAATTACGAAAGAGACATTTACTCAGAATGTCAGGTATTATCTTACTAACGACAAATACGCAAATAAAATCATGGAAAAAGTGAGCGAGATTGTTGACCAACATGTTGCGATGAGGGATTCTTTAAATATAGAACAATAATGGGATTACGCTTTGCACTTTTCCTACTTTTTCTAATTTCTTATTTGCCTCTGAGTGTGCTATATATCATATTTTATCCGTTTTATTTGCTTATCGCTTATATCATTAAATATCGTAAAAAGATTACTTTAGAAAATTTGACACTTTCTTTTCCGGAAAAATCACAAAAAGAGATTTTTATACTTTATAAATTGTGTCAAAAACATTTAGCCGACTTGGGTGCAGAGATGGTAAAAATGTTATCCATCTCAAAAAAACGTGTAGCAAAACGATATATGTGTACAAACCCTGAAGTGGTGAACCAATTTTATCATCAGGGAAAAAGTGTGATTTTAATGTCGAGCCATTACAACAATTGGGAGTGGATGGTGCTGCGATTGGAAGACATGTTTCTGCACCATGGCATTGGGGTAGGGAAAGCCAATACCAACAAATTTTTTGAAAAATGGATTAACAAAAGAAGAACACGCTTTGGTACGGAAGTCGTTTTTGCGGATACTGTTAGAGATACTTTCGAACAAAATTTCCAACAAAATAGGCTTTGCACTTATATGATGTTGAGTGATCAGTCGCCGGGTAATCTCAAAAAAAGCTATGTTACCACTTTTTTAAATCAAGAATCTTGTATGATTTACGGAGCGGAATATTTTGCTAAAAAATACGATTTACCGGTGGTTTATTACGAAGTTATAAAAGAAAAGCGCGGATTTTATAAAATTAAATTAGAATTAATTACAAAAAATCCTAACGAAACCGCAAACGGAGAAATCATTGAAAGATATATACAATTATTAGAAAAAACAATAAAAAAAACTCCACAGTATTGGTTGTGGAGCCACAAGAGATGGAAAAACAGATTAAACCCTAAACAATGAAGCTCTATATCGTTCCGACCCCCATCGGTAATCTTGAAGACATTACCTTTCGGGCGTTACGCATTTTAAAAGAGGTGGATGTTATTTTTTGTGAAGATACCAGAACGACAAAAAACCTATTGAAACATTATGAAATAGATAAAAAATGTTATGCTTATCATATTAATAATGAGCATCAACAAGTGAAAAATTACGTACATTGGATACAAAATGGGCAAACGGCGGCGTTGGTTTCCGATGCCGGCACTCCGGGTATTTCCGATCCGGGATACCTTTTTATACGAGAATGTTTAATAGCGGGTATTAAAATAGAGTGTTTGCCCGGCGCTACCGCATTGATTCCGGCGCTTGTTTCTTCAGGATTTCCTTGCGACAAATTTTATTTTCACGGTTTTTTGCCGCATAAAAAAGGAAAAGAAACTACATTAAAGATGCTCAGTGAAAGAAATGAGACGGTGGTTTTTTATGAATCCCCGCACCGCCTTGTAAAAACATTAACCATGATGCAAAATTATTTTGCTCCGGAAAGAAAAATCTGTGTTTCGCGAGAGATAAGTAAGGTTTTTGAAGAGCATTTTAGAGGTACTATGCAGGAAACTTTAGCTCATTTCTCTGCAAAAGAAGTGAAAGGAGAGATTGTGATAACGGTACAGGCTTAATGCCTAAAATGCCTCTTCCCCGTAAATACCATACTAATCCCTAATTCATTACAGGCTTTTATAGAATCCTCATCACGTACAGAGCCGCCAGGTTGAATAATAGCGGTTATTCCGTATTGATGCGCCATTTTTACTACATCGTCAAATGGGAAGAAAGCGTCGCTGGCAAGTACAATGCCTTTGGTGAAACCGGCAGCTTTTGCTTGTTCCAGTGCAATGTGTGCAGCGCCTACGCGGTTCATTTGCCCGGCGCCCACACCCACGGTGCGCATATCCTTCGCTAAGGTTATCGCATTCGATTTTACGTGTTTGCACACTTTCATGGCAAATAATAAATCGTTCATCTCCGCATCGGTGGGTATTTTTTCGGTAACTACATCATATTCGTAATCTTGTACGGTGATATGGTCAACTTCTTGTATCAGCAATCCGCCGTTTACGCTGAGGAATACATTCTTATCTTCGTTTTTACGAGATATTTCAAAGGTCATTAAACGGATATTTTTCTTGGCGGTTAAAATTTCGAGCGCCTTTTCGGTAAATTTCGGAGCTAAAATAATCTCCAGGAAAACGTTTTGCATCGCTTCTGCAGTGGCTTCATCAATCATTTGGTTGGTTGCTACAATACCTCCGAAAATAGAAACCGGATCGGCATCGTAACAACGTTGCCACGCTTCTTCTACGTTTTTTCCAATTCCTACGCCACATGGATTTTTGTGTTTAATTGCCACCATAACCGACTCATCCATAAATTCTTTTACAATATTCAATGCGGCATCGCCATCTTGAATATTGTTATACGATAACTCTTTACCGTGTAATTGCTTTGCGAATGCCATAGAAAATCCCTGCGGTTTTCCGGCGTAAAAACACGCTTTTTGATGCGGATTTTCTCCGTAGCGCAACGATTGTTTTTTTGTGAAAGTCAGCGTTAAATTTTCCGGTTCGGTTTCATTCAATTTGTCGGTTAAGTAGCCGGCAATAGTTGCATCGTAGGCTGCTGTGTGTCGAAATACTTTTGCCGCCAATTGTTGCCGTGTTTCAAAAGTGGTATCGCCGTTACTTTTAATCTCTTCAATTACTTTTGGATAATCGTTGGTATCGCAAATCACCGTTACAAAAAGGTGATTTTTTGCAGCGCTGCGCAACATGCTGGGACCGCCAATATCAATATTTTCAATGGCTTCTACTAAGGTTACATTGTCTTTAGCAATTGTTTCTTTAAAAGGATAAAGATTAACTGCTACCAAATCAATCATATCGATGTGATTTTCTTTAGCTTGAGTGATGTGGTGTTCATTATTTCGCAAGCACAATAAACCGCCGTGCACTTTAGGATGTAATGTTTTCACACGCCCATCCATAATTTCCGGAAATTCCGTTACCTCATCAATCATTTTCACAGGAATTCCATTATCGTGTAAAAGTTTATAAGTTCCTCCGGTAGAGATGATTTCGTAATCAAAAGCAACAAGCTGCTTTACAAAATCCAGCAAGCCGGTTTTATCACTAACGCTAATCAGGGCTTTTTTCATAGTATCTATTTATCAAATCCGCTTCTAATCATTAAGGCATCAACTTTGGGTTCTCTACCGCGGAAACCTACAAAAAGCTCCATTGGTTTTTTTGAACCGCCTTTTGAAAGAATATTTTCTACAAATGAATCGGCAACTTCTTTGTTAAAAACGCCTTTTTCTTTAAACAGCGAGAATGCGTCGGCTTCTAGTACTTCCGCCCATTTATAGCTGTAATAACCCACCGCATAACCACCGGAGAAAATATGACTAAATGATGTACTGAAGGCAGTGCCGGGCGCTTCGGGAAGTAGGTTTACATGTTGAACGGCATTACTTTCCAACTCGGCAATGTTATCCACTTTTGCAGGATCCATAGTATGCCACATCATATCGGCAAAACCGAACATAAGTTGACGAGCAAAAGAGTAGCCTGTCAAAAAGTTTTCCGCATCTTTCAGTTTTTTAATCAAATCCTGAGGAATTAATTCACCGGTTTCATAATGATACGCAAATGTTTTCAAAAAGTCGGGTTCGGTTGCCCAGTTTTCCATAATATGAGAGGGCAATTCTACGAAATCGCGCGGCACGCTGGTTCCTGATAAGGATCCATAGGTTACATCTGAGAGCAAACCATGCAATGCGTGACCGAACTCATGTAAAAAGGTGGTTACTTCGTAAAAAGTTAATAAAGAAGGATTTGTTTCCGTAGATGGCGTAAAGTTCATGTTTAGTGTAACAATCGGGCGAATATCACGATCGCCGTCTCTACGTTGCTCACGGTAGGAGTTCATCCAGGCGCCGGCACGTTTCGATTCGCGCGGATGAAAATCCAAATACAAAACACCCATAAATCTGTTACCTCTAAACACTTCATAAGCAGTAACATCAGGATGATATACTTGAATCTCATCACTCCTTTTATAAGTTAAACCAAATAAATCTTCCGTCAACTGAAATACGCCGTCAATCACTTTTTCCAATTTAAAATAAGGTTTTAACATCTGGTCATTCAAACTGTATTTCTTATCTTTCAGTTTTTCGGCATAATAACTGAAATCCCAACGTTGAATGGACTCGTTAAAACCTAATGTTCCGGCAAATTCCTGTACTTCCTGCACTTCATTTTTTCCTGCCGGTACAGCAACCTTTGCTAGGTCATTCAACAATTTATACACATTATCAGGATGTTCCGCCATTCTATTTTCTAATGCGTAATAAGCGAAATTTTCATAGCCTAAAAGTCGTGCGATATCATACCTGGTTTGCAAAATCTCTTTAATCACTCCGGAATTGTCGTGTTTTCCCCCAAAAGCACGTGCGTTATATGCCATAAAAATTTCTTTTCTTAAATCTCTGTCATCAGCATACGTCATAATGGCCTGATAACTGGGCTGACTCAAATCGAACAAATAACCTTCTAAGTTTTTGTTTTTTGCTTTGCTTTTTGCAATCTCTAAAGCAGTTTGAGGCAAGCCTTTTAAACGGGAGTCATCTTCTAAAAGTAAAGAAAAACTATTAGTATGGTTCAATACATTTTCTCCAAACTGAAGTGAAAGTTTTGCCAATTGCATTGAGAGTTCGCGATATTTTTCTTTTTGTTCTTCATTTAATTTCGCGCCGCTACGGATAAAATTTTGATATACTTTTTCCAACAACATCAAATCTTCTTCGTTAGTCAGTTTGCTTTTTTCGGAATAGACATATTGTACCTTTGTAAACAAATCTTGATTGAGATAAATTTTGTTTGAAAACTCAGTCATCATCGGACTGATTTCTTTCGCCAAGGCTTGCAATTCGGGCGAGGTATTTGATGAAAGCAGATTGTAGAATACGCCTGCCACACGTGATAACAATTCTCCCGAATTTTCTAATGGAATAATCACACTTTGAAAGGTGGGTTGCAGCGGATTAGTTTTCGCAATGACTTCTATCTCTTTTTCAGCTGTTTCAATGGCGAATTTAAAAGCCGGCATAAAATCTTCCGTTTTTATGTCATTGAACGGCGGCGTTTGATGCGGCGTTTTCCAATCTCTGATAAGTGGATTGTTTTTAATGTCGTTATTCATTGTATTTGAATGATTTTGCGCATTAAGGCTTAAAATAAAGCATAATGCGAGGGTAAAGAATGTGACTTTTTTCATATTTTTCATATTGTATTTTTATTTTCATATCTAAACCATCTCGTCTCGCTTCGTGAGCTCTCAGATTATCATCCAATCAACACCACTGCTTGTGCTGCAATTGCCTCTCCTCTGCCGATGGCATCTAATTGTTCGTTGGTTTTAGCTTTAATAGATATTTTAGCTTTATCAATATTTAATATTTCGGATAGAGAGTTTCTCATTAAGGCGATATAGGGCGCTAATTTTGGTTTTTCTATAATGATGTTTATATCAATATTTTCAATACTATAGCCATTGCTTTTGAGTAATAGCATACAATTTTTGAGCAAAACCGCACTATCTGCATTTTTGTATGTCGGATCAGTATCGGGAAAATGCATGCCAATATCTCCCAAGGCAACGGCGCCGAGTAGCGCATCTATTAAAGCATGAATGGCGACATCTCCGTCGGAGTGCGCCACACATCTTTTGTCAAACGGAATTGAGATTCCGGCTAATTTAAAGTCTAACTCGTTGCTATCAATTAATTTATGAATATCATACCCAATCCCAACACGCATACTTATGATATATTTTTATTTATTAAATTTACCTTGATTTTTGATTCGATCTCTATTGAATGATTCCAGCATAAAGGTAAGTGAGAAACGCAATGTGTTTTCGAGTGGGTGAAGATTAAGAAACGGAAACAGATAACATACATCGATGGCAAAAATGTTGTACTTTACGCCTACACCCACTGTAGCAAATTGTCTGCCTCCTTTGTATTTACTTTCTAAAAATGTACCGGTTCTCACAAATAAAACATCTCTATATGAATATTCCACACCGAATGACCACACGACTTCTCTCATTTTTTCGTTGAAGCCTCCGGGTGCGCCAAAAAAGGCATATCCGATTCCTTCAATAGAGTTAATATCTTGTAAACTTTTACCATTATTTCCGAAGAATTTATAGTCATTTGTTACGGTATCTCTATATCTAAGAGGAGGAGTTGGTACTAAAAGTTTTCCGGCTTCTACACCAAACGATAATTTATTGTAGTCGTCAAACGCCATAACATAAGACAATCCCAAGCGCAGGTTGCAGGGAAGAAAGTCACGGCGCGAATCGTCATTGGTATATGATACTTTATTTCCGATGTTTGAAATATTTACGCCAAACAGTAATTCAGAGCTTTTTAAACCGTCTAAATTGTGCATAAAGTCTTTATTTATAAAAAGAGAAATATCCACCGCACCTGCTAAGCCGGCTTTCATGTCCATTCCGGTACCTTGCCCATGGAATCCTGCGGTTAAATTTGAATAAATAAAGCGAGGCGTTATTGCCATGGAAACAATGTTGGAAAGTTTTCTTGAATAGGTAAAATCAAGAGCAAATTCATTCGGATTTGCCGTATTTAACGCACCACCAAAGTTATCGGTAAATTGAATTTCACCCAAAGAAAAATAACGTAATGAAAAAGCGATAGCGTCATTGTCGGTAACTTTCCAAAAAGTGGATAAATAAGCCAAGTGAACGTCGCTAACTAACTTATTCAGCCATGGGCTATATGCAATTCCTATTCCAAAAACTTCCTTATTAAATACATACTTTGCAGGATTGTGATGCTGTGAGTAGTTATCAGGAGAGGTTGCTACCCCCATATCGCCCATTCCTCCGGCACGGGAGTCCGGTGCAATTAAAAGGAATGGAGCTGCCGTGGTAACGGCATTCACATAAGGCTGGGTAGGGTCAACGTCAAGCACTCCGTTAGGTACTCCAAACTGTGCTGATAAAGAACATACAACAAAGAAAGTTAAAGAAAAGAGAAGCAGATGCTTTTTCATATCATAAAATGTTTGCATTAATAATTCTCAAAAAACGAAACAACAATTTTATTATTTTACAAGATGGCAATTTTTTCAATTTTCTCTGCGATTTCCCCTTGTGAGTTTCGTACAGTTAAACGATACAAGTAAACGCCTTTGCCTATTTTATCACCAAAATCATCGCGTCCGTCCCAATCAACAGGATAGCTCCTATTGCCTTCTAAAAATTGTGTTGACTGGATGGTTTTTACTAACTTTCCTGAGATCGTAAAAATGTGCACCAAAATATCAAATGTTTCTGCCGGTTGGTTGTGTTCAAAATAGAATGAAGTTTTTGTCGTAAAAGGATTTGGGTAGTTTAAAACATGCGCAAGCTCTAATTTTTCATCCGATTTAACCACAAAGTCAATAGAAGCTTCCGATGGATTATTAAAAATATCCCATGCGCGAACTTTTAGGGTGTGTGTTCCGGGAGCTAAATCTTGCAACGGATACCGCACTGTGCCTGAGTTATAGCTATCTTGGTTTGCTAAATAATAGTCATTCAAAATCATCTGTTTTTCAATATTATTATTTAAAATAGCTACAAGATCATGTCCAATACCATTTCCGGTGGTGTTAATGCCGTATTCATCTTTTAATTTCAATAGTAACACAGGATTTGGATTAGTAATACCACCCGGAACGAATTTGTCATCATTCAAAAAGATTGCTATTTCCGGACCGTTTTTATTTGGAATGACTCTATCGCTCATTCCTCCGATAATAAAATTGTTGTAGTAACTTCCGGCATCATCATTTTCCGAAGCTGCATAATAGCTTATTTTTCCTCTTCCATATTCAAAATTAATATCTTTTGGAACAAAAAACGAAAATTCGAATTGTCCATTCGTTACGGTGGCATTTCCTTTAAAAACAACGTTTTTTTGCAAATTAAACCCTCTAATGGAGTCATTATTATGTCCTAATGTTTTTTGTGAAATAGACTTATCAAAGATAGAAGGAAACACATTTCCGTTAAATCCGGTAAGCGTATTTCCCGCATCATCAGTTACTCTACCTTTTATGGTTACTTTAGTTAGGGCTTTTATTGTATCTAATTTTTGCAGGTCTTCTCCAAGAATCGCGTCGGTTTGTACATTATAATTGGGAACATTAATTCTCATTGCAGGGTCTCCTATCACATAAATCATATCAGCTCCACCGGTAGCTCCTCCGGAATCATTTTTTGCAAGCCGCTGAATTTCACCTATTGTTTGGTATTTGTTATTCACTTTTCTTCCTATTTCTAAAAAAAGGCGTCTTCCGTATGAGGTGTTTGCAGTACTTACTCGTGAAGTTGTGAAGAGCGCACATGCTCCGCCATTACTGTTTAAGAATATCAATTCGGCAGGTGAAATTGCCGGTCTGTCGTACCACCCAAAAGTACAAGTGAGCGTGATCATTAAAGGTTGATTATATTTATTTTTCCAGCTGTTAATATCGGAAATTTCTAAAATTCTCTCATGTGCCCAACCATTTCCTCCGCCATGTCCAAAATAAGCAATTACCAACGTTCCTTTTTCCATTCTCATGTTAATTGCCTTATTGACATCCGGAAAACGTTTGCCTCCGGCATAAGAAACAGTTGGATACGCATCGCTGTATATTTTATCCAAATTAAAAGCAGGATATGTAGAAGCAACTTCTTTTGCAGATGTTTCTGCATTGTTAAAATGCGATTGCCCATCGTAATCGTCTGCAACAAAGGTCATAACATTACGCCAATCTCCAAAATTAGGAATTTGTGAAGCATTTTGTGTAGCAATTCTGTATTTTACCGAAGCATTGATGGTTTTGTCTACTGCCGTTTTAGCTTGCGCTAATGTGGATACAGGAAAACGCCCTATCGCAACATTGATGAGTTTGCTGTTCAAGGCAGTTAAAACTCCCAAATGATCATCACCGGAGCTTAACGATAATTCACTACTCCAGCCTGTATCTTGAACATTTGGAACAAATATTTGTGTACCCGATATGCGCCCCCTGTAATCATAAGATGGACGTCCGAAAAGGAGTAAATACTTTATAGTTTGCGCATCATTATCGTACAAATATCTCATAAAATTACGAATAGCCATCGGATCTTGCGCTCCTGATGAAAATTCATTATACACTTGTTCAGGCGTAACTACTTCTATTTTAATATTGTTTTCTTTGGCTCTAAATTCTGCCAAACGGCGGGCTTCCGATAAAAAATTAGGATGCGAAACAATAATCATACCTACACCTTTCAATCCGTGCAAGTTTTGATTTGTTACTTTGCCTATTGTTGTAACAGATTTATAATCACTGCCATTAAACGCAATAAAATTACGTTGTTTATCGGTGGGAGTGTTAAAAGAGAATTGCGTTCCAACTAAATTCCCCTGTAAAGCATACACAGCATTATGATCCGTAACATCCCAGATTTTGGTTTGTGCAGAAGCATTTTCAAATCTCACCATTGAAATATTGCCATTATTTATATTATCCGTAATGGCAAACGGCATAGCGTTATTTGTGATCTTTAACCGGCATCTTGTCTGAAGTTCAATGTAATCCAAGTGTGCAGCCGAGGAGTTTTGAGAAGAATTATACTTCAATGCAAGCGATACATTGCCGGAAGAGAAAGACACATCGTTTTTAAATGTTGTAGCATTTGCATAGTGCCCATTAGGAGCCCTAATCAAGTCAAACGAAGCGCTGTTATTGCCCCATGACAATTCCATGTGAGAGTTTATTGTAGCAGTAGTAGCGGCTCTGATTTCCAATCTTGTAACAGCATTGTTATACAATTCCGGCAATGTGAAATTATATGTTTTTGTCTCATTCACATAAAAAGCTTCATCAAACCAGTCTCTTCCCGATTCTCCAAAATTTTTCACATCTTTTTCATAAAAATCATAATGTGTAAAAGCGACGATTGTTCCGTTTGCCGGTTTATCCAGAAAGTTTTTTGTCTCAATTCTTTTCTTTTCACCCATACCGAGGTCTACATTAATAAAATAATAAGCATTATCAGTGTAAATGTTGTATGTATGCGTAAATCTACCATTATTATATTCCCATGTGTGTGGTCCTTGTGCATAAAAAACAAAGTAGCTATTTTCATCAAAAACACCGTTATTATCCACTACCATAATCGGACATTCTAGGAGATCGTCAATTTGCCTAACAGGGTTAATTTCGGGAAGCATTCCACCCCCATTGCCGAATAAGGCGATAGAAGAGGAGCGCAACCCCGACATGGAAATTCCCAAATTCTTGAGATCATCGTAAGTAACTTTATGCAATCCGGTACTATTTACTGCAATTTTATACCATGTTCCTTTTTCGAGTATGGAGTTTGTTAAACCTGCCCTTTTAGGAACCATTACCGGATCAACGCCTTCAAAACGAATATCACAGGAAACCAACCGCTGATATTGCCCGCTTGCATTTTTTATTACAGGCAAAATATACAACATAGCATAAAATTTATTTTTATCTGTTGCAGTTGAGATATTTATTTGTGGTTCTTCAAAAGTATATTCGGCAGGAATTAAAGCTATTTCTTCAGGTGTAAGTGGTTGATATTTTGCATTTAATACCGTATATTGATAAGAAGCATAAAGGTGATTCACTTCAATTTTATCCCAGGAAACAGGTAATGATGCGTATTCTTTTATAGTAATCGCACCATCAAAAGTAAGCAACTTTATTTGTTGGTCATTGTATTCAGTTTGAAGAACTTCAATTTTTGGAAAGCTGTACGTTTTTGTTACAGATTGTGCAATTGAATGGCTTTGGAGAAAAAATAATGCTGCAAAAAGCAAAAAGTAACGATAAAAATAAGATATTTGCCTGTTCATTTGTATTGTAAAATAATTTCACTGCATATAACGTTGATTTGTCTAAAAAAAATATAACCTTGATGATTTTGTTTAAGCGGAAAGTTTGCTTTCTCTTTATTTTTCTAAGTCTTACTATCTCAAATTCACTTGGACAAGACGCTCATTATTCGCAATTTTACGCTAATCCACTTTATTTGAACCCGGCATTTGCAGGCACTATAAATTGTCCTCGTATTTCACTTAATTTTCGAGATCAGTGGCCCGCAATTCCAAAAAACTTTATTACTTTTTCTGCAAGTTACGACCAGCACGTTAATGAAATACATGGTGGAGTCGGAGTTTTGCTTGCTGCCGATATTGAAGGTGGTGGTATTTTGCAAACCTATAGCGCCGGCGCTATGTACAATTTCAGACTACAGGTTACCCATGATTTTAATTTACAATTCGCCTTGCAGGGAAACTACTTATTTACTTCACTCAATTGGGATAAACTGCAATTTGCCACTGATTTTATTAATCCATCCGCTCTTCCTGAGCCGTTAGACGATCTCTACGAAAAACGGTCGCAGTTTGATGCAGCTGTAGGAATGGTCGGTTATACGCCTTATCTCTACTTTGGTTTGGCGGTTCATCATTTATTGCCTTTAAGAATGAGTTCTTTTAGACATACAAGCGATCAATGGAAACTTAAATGGACCGCACATGTAGGAGGGAAAATTACCATTAGCCAAAAAGTGAGAAATGAGGTTAAATTCGGAGATATTTTTCTATACCCAAATCTTGTCTTTATTTCACAAGGAAAATTTCATTATTTGCATGAAGGATTTTATTTCAGTTTCTATCCATTCACTATAGGAGCATGGTTAAGACATAACTTTAAAAACCTTGATGCTTTCATTATCTCTTGCGGTATTGAATATAAAATTTTTAGGATAGGGTATTCTTACGACTTCAATCTCACTAAGTTAGAACGCACGGGAGGCGCCCATGAAATTTCCCTGCAATTTACAATCCCTTGCAATAACAACGATAAAATATATAAAACTCCACAAAGAAGGAGCAGTAGATTTTCTCCTATTGCATGTCCAAGATTTTAGCATATTACATTATTATAAAATAAAAACAAAAAAACGTCGTTACAACAAGGAAAATTTTTAAAAAATGAGAAGAATATCAAGAACATTGTGGCTTACTATTATTACGTTAAGTGTATTTGCATCATGCAGCAAACAAAAATCTTCCACTACAGGATGGAATTATAATGATCCTAAAGAAGGTGGATTTGAAGTGATACCCTATTTAGAGCAAGCTACAGGTCCGGGATTGGTACTCATTCCGGGCGGTACGTTTACTATGGGAAATATGGATCAAGATGTAATGTTTGATTACACAAATGTTCCTCATAAAGTAACCGTGGCTTCTTTTTATATGGATGAATGTGAAATAAGCAACATAGATTATCTTGAATATTTGAATTGGTTGCGTAGAGTTTTTGTTGATAATGGCAGAGGATTTGAAGGCGTATATGAAAGAGCGCTCCCTGATGAAAATTGTTGGCGTTCACCTGGTGCATATATGGAAGATATGGTTCAAAATTACTTCCGTTCGCCTGCCTATCGTTATTATCCGGTAGTTGGTGTAAGTTGGCTACAAGCTACCCAATATGCAGAATGGCGTACCGACCGTGTAAATGAAAAAATATTAGCTGATTTAAGATATATTAATTGGAATCCTGAACCATCCCCCGAAGGACATTTTACTACAGATGCATACCTTACTTATCCTGACTTTGTAGAGCAAGCGCAAAGCGATAGAAGATTACAGTATATTACTACCGGAGACTATCGCCATGTGATGATGGAAGATGGCATTCTATTGCCCAAATACAGGCTGCCCACCGAAGCCGAATGGGAATATGCCGCATTAGGGTTAATAGGAAACTCAATAGGGGAAAGAGTGCTCGAAAGAAATTTATATCCTTGGAATGGATCTTCTTTACGCTCGGACAACAAAAGATATCTTGGAGATTTTCAAATGAACTTTAAGAGAGGGTCAGGCGACTACATGGGTGTAGCCTCTGCGCCTAACGACGGACAAATGATCCCTGCCGAAGTTAGATCTTTTTGGCCAAACGATTTTGGCTTATATAATATGGCAGGAAACGTAGCAGAATGGGTACTGGATGTATATCGTCCCGATGGAACTTCACAACTTTCAGATTATAACCCTTTTAGAGGAAACTACTACATGGAGAAACAACGCAACGCCGATGGCTCAATAATGGAAAGAGACAGCATTGGACGTGTTCCGATGGGTCCTGAGTCCGATTCGAAAAATGAACGAAGAAGGAATTACAGAACTGCTTATAACGTTAACTTTAACGATGGAGATTTGGGTTCTCTCATTAACATTGAGAATGCCAATGTTAACCCTAATGAAACAACAGAGCTCATGTATCGTAAAGAATTAAATGCTCCTTATTCTTACTCATTAATGGGAGATGATGTGAGAGTTGTAAAAGGTGGATCATGGAAAGATATTCCTTTTTGGTCACAACCCGGAAACAGAAGATTTTTAGCCGAAGACGAATCAGCCGATTTCATTGGATTTAGATGCGCCATGTCGCGCCTTGGTGCCATTAGCACTCCTAAATCTAAAAAATAATACAGATTAAATCAGTTTAATCAGTGTCTTTAATGCGTTTTAATATTGAGGAATTGTACGAAAAGTTTGTGCAATTCCCTTTTATTTGCACCGATACAAGGAAAATTATTCCTAACTCTTTGTTTTTTTGCTTAAAAGGTGAAAATTTCAATGGAAATTTATTTGTGAACGAAGCCCTTGAAAAAGGCGCCAGCTATGTAATTACGGAAAATAGTAGCTTCGATTTCGCTCAGCTACCTGCACTTCCTGAGCGAAGTCGAAGGCAGCGAGACGGGGTAGTTAATATAGAAAATCGCATAATCGTAGTAGATGATGTTTTAAAAACCTTACAGCAATTAGCAAACTACCATCGCAATCAATTAAAAATCACCATAATCGGGATTACCGGAACCAACGGAAAAACAACTACAAAAGAGTTGATTGCGTCTGTTTTATCGAAAAAGTATAAAACCGCTTATACACAAGGCAATTTGAATAATCACATTGGTGTACCTCTTACGTTACTTTCGATAAAAAGTGATGATGAGATTGCCGTAATCGAAATGGGCGCAAATCATCCGGGAGAAATTGCAGAACTTTGCCAAATTGTCCAACCTGATTACGGTTTAATTACCAACATCGGCAAAGCGCATTTGGAAGGCTTTGGCACAGTAGAAAATATCATTGAAACTAAAACGGCGCTTTACCGCGCGGCACGGGTGTTGTTTGTGAATAATGACGATGAAATTTTAAAGCAGAAGGCAGAAGGCAGAAAGGAGAAGGGAGAAAAGGAAGCGGAAGAAAAATCCCCTTCAAATTTTGAAGGGGTGGACGGCGAAGCCGGACGGGGTAGTTTATATAACATTATTTTTTACGGCAAAAACACCGATTTCTCCGGCAAAATCACCGAAATGAATCCCTGTTTAGTTATTGACTTGTTCGGCAAAAAAAACCAGACCCATTTAACCGGTAACTACAACTTGTCCAACATCTTAGGAGCAGCAGCTATTGGGCATTTTTTTGATGTTTCCCACCAAGATATTTGCGATGCGATTGCAGAGTATGTGCCTCAAAATCACCGCTCACAAATTATTAAAAGCGGAACAAATACCCTGATCGCCGATTATTACAATGCAAACCCCACAAGTATGAAAGCCGCGTTGGATAATTTTCTTCAAATAGAAGCTCCGCATAAATTGGCAATTCTTGGCGATATGTTAGAATTGGGCGAAAATAGCTTATATGAGCATCAAGCATTGATTGATTTCTGCGAATCAAAAAATATAGATACGATTTTTATCGGCCCTATTTTTTACATACTAAAAAATGAACACTTCAACTTTTTTATGAATGTGGAAGATTGTAATGATTATCTGAATAACAATGAAGTACAAGGTAATTTTATTCTTCTGAAAGGATCGCGAGGGATTCATTTGGAAAATGTTATGTTATAATCTGCCATACAATATTTAAAGTGATTTTCTGTTATCACTTAATTAAAAAACAATCGCACTATGAAAAAATTGTTGTTAATTCCTATTTTATTTATAACCATTTCATTATCGGCACAAAACGATTTTGAGATTGCTAAAAATGTGGATATTTTTGTGTCTATTTTGAAAGAATTAAACGCTAAATATGCTGATGAGATAAACCCAACTGATTTAGTGACCAAAGCCATTCAGGGAATGTTGGAAAGCTTAGATCCTTATTCCGTGTATTATCCTGAATCTCAAATTGAAGATCTTAAACTGATGGCCACCGGGCAATATGGAGGCATTGGGGCGTTGATTCAGCAACATGGCAAAAATGTGGTGATTGCCGAACCGTATGAAAATACGCCATCCCAAAAGGCGGGGCTTCGTGCAGGGGATATTATTCTGAAAATAAACGGACAAAATGTGCAGGGGAAAAACTCATCGGATATCAGCACAATTTTAAAAGGGCAACCCGGAACCACATTAAACATTGAAATTGAACGTCCTACAGATGGGAAGAAGCACACTTTTGCCGTAAAACGCGAAGAGATTAAATTCCCTCCTGTACCTTTTTTTGGAATGTTGGAAAGTAATGTCGGATACATAAAATTAGACCAATTTACAGAAAAGGCAAGTTCTGAAGTTAAGGAAGCGTTTCTTAAACTCAAAGAGCAGGGAATGAGATATTTGATTTTAGATTTACGAAATAATGGAGGTGGATTGCTTCAAGAAGCCGTAAATATCATGAACATTTTTGTAGATCAAAATGTTAAAATTGCTGAAACCAAAGGGAAAATTAAAGAGCAAAATAACGTTTTCAGAACAAGAAATGCTGTTATAGATAAAGAAATACCGGTGGTGATATTGGTAAACGAAAGTAGCGCTTCGGCATCGGAAATTGTGGCGGGAGCTTTTCAGGATTTAGATAGAGGCATTGTGATTGGCAAAAAAACATTCGGCAAAGGATTGGTACAAAATATAGTGCCGTTAAGCTATAACACCTCTTTTAAAATCACTGTATCAAAATATTATATTCCGAGCGGACGTTGCGTGCAAAATGTGGATTATTTTAGTCGCGATACCTTGGATATGGCGCCTCATATCCCCGATTCGCTTGCCACTCCTTACAAAACAAAACACGGCAGAATTGTATATGATAAAGGAGGCATTGAACCTGACATTATTACGCCGGACTCTATTCCAAGTAATATATTAATTGCCTTAGTGTTAAACAATATTGTTTTTGATTTTTCTAATGAATATGCTGCGCAACACGAGACCATTCTTCCGGCAAATCAATTCAAACTTTCTGAAACTGAATATAAACAATTTGTAGATTTTGTGAAAACTAAACATTTTGAATACCAAACAGTAACCGAAGAGTTGTTGAAAGACTTAAAAGAAGTTGCACAAACTGAAAAGTATTACCCTGCAGTTGAGTCCATTTATAATGAGATGATTAAAAAAATTGAAAATGAAAAAAGCAATGATATTTACAAGTTTAAAAACGAACTATCCGAATATATAGCAAATGATATTGTGGCGCGTTATTATTATCAAAGAGGAAGAATTGAGCATCAACTCGCTACTGACCCTGATGTGAGGACAGCTATGGAAATTCTTTTAAATACAAATCGCTATAAATCTATCTTATCGGGCAAAAAATAACCCTGTTGAGTATTTTGTTAAAAAAAACTCGTTTCTTTGCAGGTATGATAGCACATTATAAAATTCATAAAGAAGGCATTATTTCCATAATCACTGCATTCCTTATTGTAATTGTGCCGGCTTGGTTCATTTTATATTTTTTCAAAATTCCGTTCCTATTTTATTTATTGATTCAAGTAGTTGGCCTTTCGATATGGTTCTTTGTAATTTACTTTTTTCGTGTGCCCTACAGAAAAACGAATCGGGATGAAAACGCCATTATTGCACCTGCTGACGGAAAGATCATTCAAATTTTGAAAGAGGTTGAGACCGAATATTTTAATGATAAAAGAATACAAATTTCCATTTTCATGTCGCCGCTAAATGTGCATGTGAATGTTTATCCTATTGATGGAGAAATAACTTATGTAAAATATCATCCCGGAAAACATTTAATTGCCAGTTTACCGAAAGCTTCAAAAGATAATGAGCATAACACGGTAATTCAAAAGCATAAAAATGGAGAGGAAATATTGTTTCGTCAAATTGCCGGTACAGTGGCGCGTAGAATTGTAAGTTATGCCAAAAAAGGCGAATATGCCGAGCAGGGTAAAGAGATGGGAATTATTAAATTCGGATCGCGTGTGGATGTTTTTTTACCGCTATCGGCAAAAATTAATATAAAATTGGACGAAAAAGTCCAGTCAAAAATTACGCATTTAGCTTATTTTTCATAGTATTTCAGTATGCAACTCAGCATTGTCATTGTAAATTACAACGTAAAACATTTCTTGATGCAATGTTTACAATCGGTGCAAAAAGCCATTTCCGGAATTGAAACCGAAGTTTTTGTAGTGGATAATGCCTCTTCCGACGATTCTGTGGAAATGTTGAAAAAAAAATTTCCGTGGGTCAATCTTATAGCAAATACTGATAATGTAGGCTTTTCTTGTGCTAATAACCAAGCCATTAAACTTGCTAAGGGAGAATTTACGCTATTGCTCAATCCGGATACCTTAGTAGAAGAAGATACGTTTGTGAAATGTATTGATTTTATGAAACAAACACCGGATGCCGGAGCGCTGGGAGTGAAGATGATTAATGGAAATGGCGAATTTCTCCCTGAATCGAAGAGGGCATTACCTATTCCTTCCGTGGCGTTTTATAAGATATTCGGATTATCAAAACTCTTTCCTCGTTCTAAAAGATTTGGTTCTTACCATCTTACCTATTTAGATAATGATAAAACACAATCGGTAGAAGTGTTGTCCGGCGCTTTTATGTTTATTCGAAAAAAAGTATTGGATGAAATCGGATTCTTGGATGAAACATTTTTTATGTATGGAGAGGATATTGATTTATCGTATCGTATCATTAGAGCCGGATATAAAAATTACTATTTGCCCAACACGAAGATTATTCATTATAAAGGAGAAAGCACCAAAAAAGGGAGTATCAACTATGTGATTGTGTTTTACAAGGCGATGCAAATATTTGCAAAGAAGCATTTTGCTAATAAAAAATCGTTTCTTTTAACTTGGATACTCAATCTTGCGATATGGTTCAGAGCCTCTTTGGCTATAGGAAAACGCGTAGCCGCCTCTTTACTTTTGCCGATTCTTGACATATTCTTTATTTATGGAGGAATGCTATTATTAGCATTTTATTGGCAAATTCAGGTATTGCAATACAGAAACAGCCATTTCCCTGATTACTATTTCTTTTTAGTAATTCCTTGCTATATAGCGATTTGGATAATTTCGATTGCGATAAATAAAGGATATAAAAAACCTTATTCCACTTTCAAAACCAATCGCGGCATTATTTTTGGTACTATTGTTATTTTATTAATTTACGCATTACTTCCCGAAACAATCAGATTTTCGCGTGCGGTTACTATTTTTGGTGCAGTTTGGACGGCCATCGTTATGAATGGTATTCGTTATCTATTTCATAAATTCAAATTAAAAGGTTATCAATATGCTAATCCCAAGAAGAGAAGAGTTCTCATTATCGGCAATTTGCCCGAAACGGAAAGAGTGGCAATGATTGCGCAAATAGGCAGCCAAAAGCCTGAAATTATTTATACAACCGCAGATGCTGATTCATCTGCAATTAAAGATTTTATTAGAGAAAATAAAATTAACGAATTGATTTTGTGCTCAAAAGATATTAGCATAAAGAGCATTATCTCACATTTTATAGAGCTGAAAAACTGTTCTGTATCCTATAAAATAGCTCCCGAAAATGAACAAACAATTATCGGGAGCCGTAATATTCAATATCCTGCCCCATTAGCAATAATGGTTAAAGAATAAAATTACATCATATCCGGCGGAAGTTGCATATCATCATATTCATCTTCTTCCTTTGCATTAGGAATAGTACGTTGCAATGAAGAAACCAAAGAGCCGATCATTTTGGTCAATTCCATCATTTGATTCACAGAATGTTCTTTATCTTCCTCATTCATAAGCCCTAATCGGGTAGCAATTTCTGTATAAACCACGCATTCGCGTACAGAACTTTTTGCCATTTTTAGATAGTAAATGAATTGCGGCTTGTTGCGTGCCGAACCTTCTGCAAGAAATAGCGCTATGCTTTGCGATACTTTTAGAAAAGGTTGTGCCAGAGTAGGTTGATCTTGATTTGGAAATTTATTTACCACATTATGCAACCAAGTAATGTAATCTAAGGCTTTTGCATAAATGCGTAAATCTTCAAATCTGAAGAAGCTTACGGGAGTTTCGGATTTAATCATAATAATTTAGTTTTTAAGTTAGAAGAAAGTGCACAAAAATAATATTTTTTTAACATAGTTGCATTTTTTTATTAAAATGAAACATTTTTTTCAATAATAACCGCATGTTCCATTACTTCTTTGGCAGCCAATTTATAAGCTACACGCAATCCGCTTGTTCCTAATTTTATGCCTCCAAAATAACGAACCACTACAATTAGCACATTACTAACCTCTTTCGAAAGAAGTTGACCATGAATGGGACGACCGGCAGTTCCCGAAGGTTCTCCGTCATCATTCATTCGATATACGGATTTATCAGCGCCCAAAATATATGCGTAGCAATGATGTCGGGCATCATGATATTTTTTCTTCAAAAAAGTGATTTTTTCTTTAATTTCCGCTTCATTTTCTACAGGATATGCAAAAGCTAAAAATTTGCTGCGTTTTTCTTTAAAAATAGCTTCTGCCGGCGCCGCAATGGTTTTAATTGTCATTTCTGCCATTTTTTAGCCTAATTTTGCTTTATAATCTGCATATTTTCCTGGTTCTGCCAATAAAATAAAATCTCCTTCTTTGGTTACCATTCCAATTGCCGGATGTTTTACCCCATTAAAGAAAGTGGTTTTTACCATCGTATAATGAATCATATCATCGAAAATGATACGATCTCCAATTTCCAAAGGTTCAGAAAAAGCGAAATCGCCCATTCCGATGTAATCTCCTGCCAAACAGGAGCTTCCCCCCAAGCGATATACGCATTTGCTACTAAGGTTTGGTTCGGTGGCATTAATTACAATAGGCTTATAGGGCATTTCTAAACAATCTGGTAAGTGACATGAGAACGAAATATTGAGCATGGCTGTTTTTATTCCTTTATTTTCTACAATATCTTCTACTGTTGAAATTAATACGCCGGTTTGCCAGCCTATTGCTTCGCCGGGTTCCAAAATAAGAGTTTCAATGTTGGGGTAACGATTTTTAAAGTCTTTAAGAAGATTAACTAAGTGTGCTACATTATAATCCTTTCGAGTGATGTGATGCCCGCCGCCAAAATTTACCCATTTACATTCTTTGATGAGATGTCCGAATTTTTCTTCGAACGATTTTAAACAGTTTTCCAGTGCATAACTATCATTTTCACACAAAGTGTGAAAATGCAGACCATCAATACCTTCCGGTAAATGCGACGGCATGTTTTCTGCTAAAATGCCCAAACGTGATCCCGGGAGTGCAGGATTATATAAATCGATAGTAACCTCCGAGTATTCAGGATTTACACGCAATCCGAAACTGATTTTTTTAGGACAAGCCATTGCTTTTTCACGAAAACGCGTCCATTGACTTAACGAGTTAAATGTTAAATGGCTACTATAGTATAACAGCGTTTCAAACTCTTCTTCTAAATAGGCAGGCACGTAAGTATGTGCTTCGCATTGCATCTCTTCTACAATGAGTTGTGCTTCATTTAGAGAGCTTGCCGTGGCACCTGATAAATATTGACGAATAAGAGGGAATGAATGCCAAAAAGCAAACCCTTTTAATGCGCAAATAATGGAAACACCGGCTTCTTTTTGCACTAAATCCAATAATTGCAAATTGGCTTCTAACGCTTCTTCGTACAACACAAAACAAGGAGAGGGTAAATTTTCGTAGTGCATAAACTGTTTTTTACATGAGAATGCAAAATAATGCGTTTTTTTAACATAAAAAATATTAATCTTTTTTTTAACAATAAATACCCTAATTCACTGTTATTAAAAAGTTCACAAAAAATCATATGAAAAAAATCATTTTCTTTTTGACTCTTTGGCTAACTGTATTTTATACATTTTCCCAACAATCTTTTTCTATGGAAGAAGCAGTGCGATACTTAGCATCTCCGGAATTGGAAGGAAGACTTACTCAAACCAGAGGAGATTCATTAACTATAGAATATCTTGTGAATCAATTTGAAATGATGGAGATAAAGCCGTTTTTTTTAAAGCCGTTTTTTAATCAGTATAAACAACCTTTTTGTGCACATTCGTTTTTTACAGCCAAAAAAGATACGATTTGCTCAAGAAATGTAGTGGTGTTTGTAGAAGGTACCGATAAAAAGTTGAAAGAGCAGTATATCTTGGTTTGCGCTCACTTCGACCATTTGGGAAAAAAGGGAGATGAATATTTTCCGGGAGCTAACGACAATGCTTCGGGAACAGCTATGGTGCTTTATTTGGCTAACTATTTTGCAAAAAATCCTACTAAAAGATCTCTTATTTTTGCTTGTTTTGCAGGCGAGGAATTAGGATTTCTCGGCTCAAGTAGTTTTATCAGAGCTTTTCCCGAGCCGTTAGATAGGATTCAATTTGTGATTAATTTTGATATGGTAGGACGTTACGACGAAGGTGGATTATGTGTAGTGGGGGAGGGGACATCTAAAATATTGAAAGAAACTGTACAGAAAATATCTGAACAAGAAAAAATTGCTACAAAAAAATCCTCTTTCCTTTTCTTCTTCGGCTCCGATCATTTTGTTTTTTATCAGCAAAAAATTCCTTTTTTATGCTTTAATACCGGCGGTGATAAAAAAAACTACCACTCTCCTAAAGATGATGTGGATAGTATTGATTTTAAAGGAATGGAGATAGTAGCTGCTTTTGGAAAACAAGTGATTGAAGAGTTGGGGAATAGCTCCAAAAAATCGGATTTCAAAAAATTAGATAAAAAATAATAATATTATAAAACCTTATTTAATATCTTTCAACCTTAGTAGAAAAAATAATTTCATCCAATTTCGCGTTATAACCTACAAATCAAATTCATTATGAAACGAAAATTAGTATTATTCATTATGGCGGCTTGTTTTATAGTAACAGGCGCATACGCACAGACTGCTCAGCAAGATGAGCTTTTGAAAATCTTGAAAAATGAGATAGACAGAGGAATGGCTTTTTATCAAAAAGCCGATATACCGGTTTATCTTATCAGCTATCGAGTGGATGAAGTTGAAACCTACAACATTTCGACGTCATTTGGCACATTAACAAATTCAACTCCAAATAAAGAGAGGACACTGACTATTCAGGTTCGCGTGGGCGATAAAGATTTGGACAATTTCCGTGAGCTTAGGGACGATGCTTCGGCATGGATCAATCCGCGCTCCACAAGAATAACGCTTCCGGTAGATAACGACCCGAAAGCGATTGCTTTGGCTCTGTGGGAAGCCACAGAAACGGAATATCGCAATGCTGCTTCACGTTACGAAAAAGTAAAAGCCAATGTGGCGGTTAAAGTGGAAGCCGAAGATAAATCTCCGGATTATACGGACATAATTCCGGTGCAATATTACGAAAAACCGCTTAAAATGTCGGATTTCAAATTTGATGTTAAAGATTGGGAAAGCCGTTTAAAAAACTATTCGGCACAATTTGCAGATAATAAGGATATTTTGGACGGAGAGTCCACATTTAGTTTTAGAATTGAACGAAAATATTTTGTAACTAATGAAGGAACTTCCATTGCTCAAAATAATACTTATTGTCATGTTTTTCTGTCGGTTATGGCACAGGCGGACGATGGCATGGAACTTCCATTGTATCAAACATATTTTGCGCATAACCCACAAGGTCTGCCGGATAATAACACCATGATGAAAGATGCGCAAGAGGTAGCTAAAATTGTGGTAGCCATGAAAACGGCGCCTGTGGTTGATCCTTATGCGGGACCTGCTATGCTTTCTAACGATGCGGCAGGTGTATTCTTTCATGAAATTTTTGGACACAGAGTGGAAGGGTCGAAATTAAAGAAAGAAACTGATGGACAAACTTTTAAGAAGAAAGTAGATGAAGTGGTGCTGAATAAGGATTTATCCGTAGTTTTCGACCCGACAATTGCTACCTATAGAGGCATTCCGCTTAACGGAAGCTTTAAGTATGATGATGAAGGCGTTAAGGGTGAAAAAGTGGTTGTTGTGGATAAAGGTGTTTTAAAAAATTTCTTAATGACCCGCACTCCGATTGATAATTTTCCAAAATCTAACGGACATGCAAGAGCGCAAGCCGGATTTCAGCCGGTTTCGCGCCAATCGAATTTAATTGTTGAAACAACAAAACCTTATACAGATGCACAATTGAAAGAAATGTTAATAGAAGAGGCGAAAAAACAAGATAAAGAATATGGTTATCTTTTTGCCAGAGTAACAGGCGGTTTCACCATGACAGGAAGATTTATTCCCAACTCTTTTAATGTAACGCCTTTAGAAGTATATCGCATATTTGTGGATGGTCGTCCGGATGAATTGGTGCGCGGCGTGGACTTGGTGGGAACTCCTTTGGCCATGTTTTCTCAAGTTGAGGCTGCCGGTGATACTTATGGAAATTTTGCAGGTATGTGCGGTGCCGAATCCGGAAGCGTTCCTGCAGGATGTTGTTCTCCCGCTTTGTTTGTAAAGCAAATTGAGATGCAGAAAAAGGATAAGTCGCAGAATAGGCCACCGATTATGGAAAGACCGTAAAAGGTTGAAGAATTGAAGGACTGAAGGATTGAAAAAAATAAAAAATTTAAAAAAATAGTTATGAAAAGTATTAGAAAATATATCGTTACGTTGGTTTTGGTTGTTGCAGGGTTTTTAACGTTTGCGCAAACAGAATCTTTTGAGAGTGTTGCTTTTAGGGCGATGCAGGATGAAATGAACCGGAATATGTCGAATCTTAAATTGGACAAATTAAAATCGCCTTATTATCTCAGTTATTTAATTACAGACGCTCATTTGTACAGCGCTGAGGCGCAGCTTGGAGCATTGGTGAGAGTGCTTGACAGGCCGCTAAGGAATCAGGAAACTTCGGTGTTGGTGGGTAATCATCAAAGAAATAATCTTAATTTTATTAATGAAAATAAGCTATTTGGTTGGTATGGAGGTTCTTTTAACATACCCATGACTTTAGAGAACAATTATGATGCGGTGCGCCGTAGCCTTTGGGTAGAAACGGATGTGCAGTATAAAGAAGCGGCAGAACTTATCGAAGCGAAATTTGCGGCAATGAATCAACAAAACATACCGGAAGATGAGAAAAACTTGGCTGATTTTTCAGGGATTCCATCTTTAAATAAAATAGTTCCATCCCAACAAATCACTTTTGATAAAGCGAAGATAGAAGCTTTAACCAAAAATTTATCTGCTGTTTTTGCAAACTTCCCTCATCTTACCAGGTCGGGAGTGAATACTTATATCTTCACTGCAGACGCTTTATATTTGAATAATGAAGCGATAAAATATAAAATGCCGTTTTCATTGGTTTGCATTAGAGTTTATGCAGAAGCTGTAGCAATAGACGGCGAGCCTTTGATGGATTATATCAATTTCTATTTTACTACGCCCAATCAAATACCGGCTTTGGAGGTTTTGAAACCGCAAGTGAATCAAATGGCAACTTTATTAACGCAATTGCGTACGGCTCCGGCAATTCAGGAATCGTACAGCGGACCGGTGATGTTTGAAGGAGAAGCTGTAGGAGAGATTGTTTCTCAATGTTTTGTGGATAATCCGAATGGACTTTTGGCTGCCAGAAAACCAATTGTCAGCAATCCGATACTACTTCAACGATATGGTCAATATTTGCCCAAAGAGAATAAATTGGAGCAACTTACCGATAAAAAAGTGATTACGAGAGAGCTTTCGGTAACAGCGGTTCACAACCAAAAAACGTACAATGGCACGCCACTTATCGGTTACTATGAAGTGGATGCGCAAGGCGTTGTGCCGGCAGCAAAAACCGTACTTATAGAAGATGGCGTTTTGAAAGCATTACTAACCAACAGAACACCCACTATGAAAAATGGAAATTCTAACGGGCATCACTGTTTTGCCATATCCGACGGATCATTAACGGGAACTTTAGGCTCAGGTATTTTGGAGTTGACCTCTACGGAAACCATGAGTTATGAAGCGCTTAAGGCAGCGCTGATTGCCGCCGCCAAAGAAGAGGACTATGAGTACGCCTATATTGTACGTAAAATGGCAAATCCAATGGCAGGCGTTCCGGGACTTTCCGCGTTTGTGCCTTCAAACACAGGAACTTTTGGAGTTTCACGACCGGTGTATATTTATAGAATATCTGTAAAAGACGGTACGGAAGAATTGGTGCGCTCTGCTAAAATAGCGGACTTATCTTTGAAATCTTTTAAGCGCATTGTGGGGGTAGCCGATACGCAAGAAGTGTATAATACACTGCAAAGAGGCAAGCAAGGCGGTTATTCTACTTGGCGTTCCAGGTTTGCTTTGGTGGGCTCCCCGGCCAGTTTCATTGTGCCGAAAGCTATTGTGTTTCAAGAGTTAGAAGTAGAAAAAGATAAAGATATTGTTTTGAAGAAGGAGACCGTTGTGCCGAGTCCGTTGTTGTCGGGGAAATAAGATCTTTCAATTTATTTGGAATAAAAAAGACGTAAGAGTACGTCTTTTTTTTATTCCAATTCGTCTTACCTAAAAAACAAAAAAAATACATGACAGAATTTTTGTTGTTCATAAATAAATATAGAGACCGATTAGTGCACCACGCTTTTTACCGTTTGGGTGACTTTGAAGAAGCGGAAGATATTGTACAAAATGTATTTGTGAAAATTTATACGCAAAATATTTTTTCAAAATTAAAAAATCCGGAATCTTATTTATACAAAATGACCATGAATGCTTGTCTCGATTTCATGCGAAAACAAAAAACCAAACTTCAGATGCAGCAATATTTTGAAGCAAAAAATGAAAACAGTTTGGAAAACGATGCGATTAGAAATTTGAATATGAAAGAAGAATTTATACGCATTAATAATATCCTCAAAATACTTCCCGAAGAACAGGCTGAGGTAGTGCGGTTTAGAATTATTGATGAACTCAATTTTAAAGAAATCGCCAAAATTCTCGGCAAACCCGAGAGCACCATCAAATCAAGGTTTCAATATGCCATTAATAAATTAAAAAGCTATGAATTATAACGAAATTATAGAAACCCTAAAGCCGAAAATAAAAATTAAGGCTTCAAATGATTTTAACAATAACATTATTAACAAATTAAATTTGGAGGACAAAAAAATGAAAAAAAGAGTTCCGTTTTACATGAAAGTAGCCGTACTTATTGTACTGTTTGCTACGTCTTTATTTTTTATCTTTAATAAAAAATCTGATAATCAGGTCTCGGCAACACCTATTAATCGAATTTTAACCGAAGCGATTAAAGAGATTCAAAAAAGCAAATCTATGCAGATTGATATGGAGATACGTACTTTAGAAGGCGATAACTTTGAATTGATTGGAACAGCGTATGATTTTGTAAAAAATTCGATTAAAGTAGAATTCTCTTCTCCTAAAAGATGGATTATTGAAAAACCCGGCAGAACCGTACTTTGCGATGGAAAAAATCAATATTTGAACATTGAAAACTTGGATTATGTAATAAAAGGAAGCGTAAATGCAGGTTTTGTTGAATGGCTGCATATTTTTCTTACTCCTGATAAAATTTTAGAAATTGAAAAAGAGCGGGCAAAAAAAGAGCAATCGGAGTATGAGCTAAAAGAAACAGAGAAACAATTAACTTTGACTGTTTTTCAAACAGCGCAAGGTAATTTTGCTAACGATTATCTAAAAAACTCATCGGTAACAGAATCTGACAATAAACGTGTATTTTATTTCGATAAAAACACCCATCAATTGCTTGCTTTTGAGTTGTATATTATTGAAGATGGTAATGAGTCTTTAGTGATGAAAACCATCGATATTAAATACAATAAAACTTTTGACCCTAAAGATTTTAGTATGAAAATTTTTGGCAACAAAGAAGTCAGAGATATTGAAGAATTAGAGCCGAAAGCCGATAAAAATTTAAAAGACAAAACGCCGGAAGAGATTGCATTTTATTTTTTCGATGCTTTTGCAAAAAATGATTGGAAAAAAGCAAAAAAAGTTTGCTCATACGTTTCTCTTCTAAAAGGTTCACTTGGAGGGCTTGAAATTATTGAAATCGGTGAGGCTTTTCAATCGGGCAACTATCCGGGCTATTTTGTTCCATACACTATTAAATTAAAATCAGGATATATTAAACAATTCAATTTGGCTGTACGGAACGATAATTCGCAAAAAATGTGGAAGGTTGATGGTGGAATTTAAGAGGTGGTTATTGTTTAAAATTCTATAGTTGTATCACTAAAACTGTTTCCGATTGTGTGAAATTAGAATTAAAATCAACCCCCATATTTCCTCCTTTCATCGGGAAATTGCGCAGGTTTTGTCGTTTTAGGAATGCTAACTATCATAAAAGCATTATTTTCGCCACATCAAAAATTGTTTAACCATTTTTAACATCAATTATTATGAAAAATCAAAAACATGTAAAACATTTTGGTTCTCGCAAAGGGATGATCACTTTTTGGTCCATCGTTTTGGTAGTAGTTGTCTTTTTCTTTTTCAAAAATTCAGGATTATTAAGTTCGTTATTAGGTTCGCTTTATATCTCTGCTTTTTTAACTTGGCCCCTTATTCTATTCGGCATTGCGCTGCTTTGTCTCCTTGGACGAAATTGGGTTTTGGGTATCATATTATTAGCTACTGCAAAGTTTTTCTGGATTCCCTTTATGTTAGAAGCTGCTCCCGAATTGTTACCAAGCATTTCTCCGGATAGTTTTGTGCGCAACTACTGGTATCTTTTGGTAGCATTTATTGCTGTAGTGCTTATTATTCAACAGATTTTTGCAAAAGACAATCATTGGAAAAACGGTTTTGAATGGAAAGGAGAATCAACTCCTGAAGAATGTAGTGATGGTTTTATTAAAGGTAACGTTGTTTTCAGCAGTAATGACAAAATTTATTTTAATGAAAATTTTAGGGGAGGAAAATTTACTACCGTTTTTGGCTCTCAAGAGATTGATTTACGAAAATGTACCATCCCAAACCATGAAAAAGCCTACTTGGATTTATTAGTGGTATTTGGGAGTTATGTTGTTTGGGTTCCGGCGGAATGGTCGGTGCAATTAAATGCAGAAGGCATATTTAGTTCTTTAGAAGACAAAAGGATGCAACATTCTGCAACGGAAGCAAAAGATACGTTAGTAATTAACGGAAAATGTATGTTTTCAAGTTTGGAAATCCGGAGTTAACATGAAAAATCCATTGAGATTTCAAAATCCATTTACGCTCATTCGTTATGCTCTCTTTGCCGTGGCTTGGATAGTGGTCAATTTACTTGCGCTGTATCCTTTGATAAAAGTGCAATTTTTTGACATCGGATGGGTTATTACAGTAGGAAATCTCGTTGGAATATTATTGCTTCCTTTTGTTTGGCTATATATAAGGTATGTATATTTTGAAAAAATGCTTCATAATGTAGAGACGAAGCGCACCCCGTCTCTACATGTTCCTGCAGCAATTGATGTTCCTGAAAAGAAAAAAGAATCAATTGAATCTATCGCAGTTAAAACAGGCAAAAAATTACACATTATTCCGATAGTTGAAATAATTTGCCTTCAAGCTTACGGTGATTATGTCAATATCATGACTTTGCAAGGAACATACCTTAAAGAGCAAACTTTGAAACACTTTGAGGAGCATTTACCGGAAGAGCAATTTTTAAGAGTTCATCGTTCTTATATTGTTAATATCCATGCTATCAAAGCTATTGAACGATACGGTAGAGAACAATATTTGTTGATTTTGTCTAATAAAGAAATGGTTAAAGCAACACCGGAAGGGTATCGGAGGTTGCGGGGGATATTAAATCTGTGAAACTCTGTGCTCTCCGTGTCTCTGTGTTGAAAAAAATATATACTTGCATGTATAAAATGTTAATTTTCATTTTATTAATAATCAAATATTTAAAATTTACATTATGGAGTTTTTTAATTTTAGCAACACTACTTTTTTAACATGTATTATTGTTTTAGCCATTTGGGAATTGATATGGAAAGGAATTGCCTTATGGAGATCAGCCAGAAACAATCACAGTGCATGGTTTGTCTGCCTTCTCATTTTTAACACACTCGGTATCCTTCCGATTATCTACATTTTGTTGCATCGAAATAAGGAGGAGTAGGGTACAAAATATTTTTTGCACCTACCCATCAAACCGTATCGCATCAATTGGCGAAATACGTTTTGAAATATAATAAGCCGGTACAAGTAACGTAAGTAGACATGCCGTAAAAACAAGCAGGTTAACCCATAACAGCGTTAATGGATTAATTGCTATAGGAATGTAAGAAACATAATAGGTAGCAGGATCTAAAGGAATGAAATGTAACGTCATTTGTAAAATGCCGATTCCAAGACCAATAATATTTCCCCAAAGTAAGCCACGCAGAATAAGCCGAGATGCAATAATCAAAAATAGCTTAACCACCTGTTTGTGATTTAATCCCATCGTTTTTAAAATACCAATATTTTTCGTTTGTTCCAATACAATAATGAAAAATGTGGAAATCATGGTAATGATACAAACAAAAATAGTGATGACAAGTAAAACTAAAGCGTTGGTATCGGAAAGCGCTAACCATTCAAAAATATTGGGATAGAGTTGTTTAATGGTTTCTGCTTTGAGCGAATAAGGGATATCGTTGTGTACTTCTTGTCCTATGATATCCAATTGATTGTAATCATCAATCAAAATTTCAATGCCGCTTATTTGAGAAGGCTCCCAGTCGTTGAGCTTTTGTACGTGCCGCAGATCGGTTAAAACAAAACGTGTATCCACTTCGGGGAGTTCGGTTTCATAAATGCCTGCTATGATGAAGTTGCGTTGGCGCGGCGGTTCTTGTACAAAATAGGCACTTGCTTTGTCGCCTATCTGCAATTGTAGTTTTGAAGCCAATGTTTTAGATATGAGTATGTTATTGCTAACAGAATCGGATGAATAATGCAATGGATTTCCGGCAATGATATGTGGGCGAAACAGTTCCCATAAGAAAGTGGAATCAATTCCTTTCAATACAATCCCTTCCACTTGGTTTTGCGCTTTTAAAATCCCTACTTTTGTGGCATAAAATTGCATGTTTTTAATGCGTGGATTTTTTGCTAATTCATCTATAAATGTTTGATTCCTATCAAACGGCAGCAAATCGAAAGAATAATTTTGCTCCACACTCGAAATGCGAATGTGTGCACCCAAACTAACCATTTTGTCGCGTATTACATTTTTATAACCGGCGGTAATAAAAAGCGCTAAAAGCATGAGTGTTATTCCTAAAGCTACTCCCGCAATGGTAATTTTGACGATAGGCTTTGAGTAGTTACTTTGCTCCGATTTTAGCAACGTTTTAGAAAGGACAAACAGGTTCATTGTTTTTTGCTGCAAATTAAAGAAAAAAATATCTTTGCCGCAAAAATTTTCGCATGCACATCATTAACATTGGAAACGAGCTTCTTTTTGGCAAAACCATCAATACCAATGCTGCATTTATTGCTGAAAAAATGACCGAAACAGGTATTGAAGTAAAAGAATTAATTGTAATTGCAGATGATCCCGATACTATTTTCCGGACGATAACAGATTCTTTCAAAGAAACCGATTGGATTATCACTACCGGCGGGTTAGGTCCCACCAAAGATGATATGACCAAAAATGTGATCGCCCGATATTTTAGCGTTGGTTTTGAGGTGCATCAACCCACGCTGGAAACGGTGCTCAAAATGTTTTCGGATAGAGGGTTGGAAGCCGGAGAGATCAATAGAAAACAAGCAGATATACCGGTGGGTGCTATTGTACTACCCAACAAAAACGGAACTGCCCCCGGACTTTGGATAGAGAAAGATGGAAAAACCTTAATTGCCTTACAAGGCGTGCCTTTTGAAATGCAGGCAATTCTTTTAGAATCGGTAATTCCTTTACTCAAACAAAAATACAGAGGTGTACATGCTGTGATGCATAAAAATTTGCTTACCGCCGGGATAGGGGAGAGTGCATTAGCACAAAAAATAGAAGTTTGGGAAAACGTTTTACCAAAGGATATTACATTGGCTTATTTGCCTTCGCCCGGGCAAGTGTTGCTACGTCTTACCGCACGCGCTGATAATGAAGACTTGGCAAAACAAGCGATAGAAGAACAACTTCCTGCTTTAATAAATATCATTCATCCTTATCTTGTTTCAACAGAAAACGAAACCTTAGTAGAGGTTGTTTCCAAATTGTTGAAAAAGAATAAGAAAAAACTTGCAGTAGCCGAAAGTTGCACCGGCGGTTATATTTCGCATCTTATTACGTCGCTTCCGGGAAGTTCTCAGTTTTTTGAAGGTTCTATTGTTTCTTATTCTAATGAAACAAAACGAGATATACTTAATGTAAGGGAAACCAATTTGAAAAAACATGGCGCAGTGAGCGAATTTGTAGTTAATGACATGGCAATTAATACTATGAGTTTGTTCGAAGTCGATTATACCATTGCTATTTCCGGTATTGCAGGACCCAGCGGCGGCACAGAAGAAAAACCGATAGGTTTGGTGTGGGTTGCCGTTGCTACGCCCACCAGAGTGGTAGCTCAAAAGTTTCTGTTCGGCAAAAACGGTGGACGGGAAGTGATTATTAAACGCGCTGCCTTGTCGGCATTGAATATGTTGCGGATAGAATTATTAAAAGACGGATTTTAAAATAAAAGTCAGTAGCAATTTCTAATTATTAATTACCTTTATGCTCATTCCTTCCGAATGAATGATAAATAAACCATTCGTTAATAGCGGTATATTTGCTTTGACATCTCTGGCGATGTCTCTATATATCAAAGCTCCCGATATATTATACACGCTCCAGATTTTGCCTTCTATTAATCCATTTACATGCAACCAACCGTTGTTTGTATAAGCCTTAAGATATCCGTGATGCGATAAATTCTCTATACCAATGTAGGGTTCAACAATCAGCGTTGAAGTAACTTTTTCACCGGCTGCATAATATTGCGCTTCTGCCGTTACAAGCCCTATAATAAATTCACCGGTTTTTATTACGGTAAGGTCATCTCCCACTATCGTTCCCTCACCTGTACTGCCTGTCTCTATTGTATATATTGGCGCTCCGGCATTTTTGTAAATTGTGAAAAGGGAAGCGATATTTATAGGCATTACGCTGTCCATTTCAGTGTCGGTAACACCGCCAATGTTGCTAAACAGTATTTTATTTCCGGTAAAAGTACCATCAAAAATAATGGTGCCGTTTTCCTCTCTCATCATACCGTTGTTGTGCAGTGTTTTGCCCGCAGGTATGGTAAGGATGGCTTGTTCCGGCACAATCAATGAATACCCGTTGGGGATTGTTACATTATTGGTTAATGTAACGCTTTCACCGTAATATGTACCGATGTTGTCATTGAACAGAATACCGTTTACAATGCCGTCGGTGTTTGTGGCTGAGTTGGCGCTGTTTATCAATGATGATACGAATACCACTCCATTACCGTTCATGGCCAATGTGCCGCCTTTGGTGGCTTCACCTCCGCCGCCAATACCTGCGGCGCCCGTGTAGCCATTTGCCGTTACAACCCCTCCGTTGATAGTAATATCTCCGCCTGTGCCGCCAACGCCTTGAAAACTAAAGAAGATGATACCGGCTCCACCACCGCCAATACCGGCTCCGCCGCAGTAAGAGCCACTTTCAACAGCATTTGCGGTTATTGTTCCACTGTTGATGGTAATTGTGCCGGCTCCTTCGCAAAAAGCGCCTCCAATGGCAGCGCCACCGTATGTGCCGCCGGTTGTCGTTAAACTGCCTGTGCCGTTTATGGTAAGTGTTGTGCTTTCGGCAGCTTGTAAAGCCGCTCTGCTTCTTCCCGCACTGAATGTGTTGTTGCCTTCAATGGTCAGGTTTAGTGTCGCATTCGAATTAAGCAACATTGGAGTTTGATTATTGCCAAGCCCGGTAATAGAAACATCGTTTAGCGTAATGTTTGCCGTAGCATGAGCCGCAATTTCAATGCGCCTTTGATTTGAATTTGTTCCGGTAACGGTTACATCAGCGCCGTTCAAAATAGTACAGACATTGTTTGCAAATACCCATCCGTTGCCCACCTGAGGAGTGCTGAGCGTACTCAAATTGATACTATTATCAAGCGGAGTGCCAGTAATGGGCGCATTGCCACTAACAGTACCGTTGATGCTTCCGGAGCTTATGTTTATAATTGTACCGTTATTAGTTAGCGTACCGTTAATGGTAATTCCGGAATAGTTAAAGATAACGCCGTTATTTGTCAGGCTCACCCCGGCAGGTATCGTTAAAGTTTTACCTTCATTGATGGTTAGCGTATTGGTACTTGGAACGGTTACATCATGAGTTAAGGAAAAATTATTGTCGCCGTACCAAAAAGTAGAATTTCCAGCAACTAATATGCCGCCTGTTTTATTGTCAAAACTCATATCGCCCACTCGGTTTGAAAAAACAATGGGACTTCCGTTCATTGTAAGGGTTCCAAAAGAATAGAGACCACCGTTTCCAATTCCCATTCCTGCGCCGCCTCCGCCGTCGGTTGCTGCAACTACCCCGCCGTTAATGGTAATGTTGCCGCTGGGTTCGGCTGCTCCGCCACCAATTCCTGCACCGGCAGTACCAATCCAACTGCTGGCAGCGCCTTTAGCCGTAATTATTCCGCTGTTAATGGTAATAGTGCCGCACGGGCCATTTGTCCACAATCCGCCGCCAATTGCCGCGCAACTCCATCCGCCGGTTACATCCAAACTGCCGGTACCCTCTATCGTAAGGGTTGTGTTTAAGGAAGCTGATATGCCCGGCCAATAATGCCCTGCTTTGAGTGTATTGATTCCATCAAGGATGAGGTTTACCGTAGCTCCGCTATTGAGTAATATCGGACACCCTTCCCATCCATCTCCTCCTGTAACAGATTCCCCCGAAATATAAACATTACTTATCGTTACATTTGCATTGGCACCGGCGGCAATCTCAATCTTACGCCCGTCGGTTACCTGACCGGTGACGGTGATATTTGCGCCATCGTTAATAGTCAGGAGCGGCTCCGTCCAACTCCATCCTGTGCCGGTTCCCGTGCCGGTTTCAAGATTGAAAGTTGCCTGCGCATTAATAACAAATGGTATTACCATGAAAAATACCATAACCAAAATTGTGAATATTTTTTCACTTCTGATTTTCAACAGTCTTCCAAGATTTTCTATTTGGGCTGTTTTAAATAAATAAACTGTTTTTTTCATAATTTTATATGCGATTACCTGTACTTCGCGAGGTTTTTAATTATTGAAGACTTCTAATTCGTTTTGTTTTTGGGTATTTTGATTAAAAAAAACCGGTATCTGTTAAAACTTTTGAAAAATTCTTAAAAGATTGCGCCAAAAATAACATAATTTTTTATTTAACAATATGTTTTACACATCTTGTGACTGCATGCAACTATCCAATCTGCGTTACTTTGTTGAATTTGCTTTTTCTGCGTTCCAAAAAAGTGTTTTTTTTCACCCAGTTCACTAATGATTTTCACTTGGATCACGAAGTTTAAAAATTTTATCTTTTTGGTATTCATGTTATTGCAATAAAATGATCATAAAAACTGTTTGGTATTTTTTTTGTATTAAAAAAGTTATATTTTTGCCGTCCCATTTGATTGAGGTGTTGCGCGAG